>Ga0214545_1000103_pt1 | contig 96479 bp, 49 predicted proteins | sample CNSS4metaG_FD_160064 | JGI IMG/M metagenome (GOLD analysis project Ga0214545, IMG submission 160064) | Root nodule microbial communities from cowpea collected in UCLA plant growth center, Los Angeles, California, USA - CNSS4 | ecosystem: Host-associated > Plants > Roots > Nodule | place: USA... | reverse complement strand
TCGTCCCCCCCCCCCCGGACGACACAACCCATTTTTACAATTTTTTTTCAAACCGACCCCATTTTACAAATAAGCCTTCAAACAGACCCCATTTTACAAATTTTCCTTTTTATCTGTTGGGACCAAATCCCATCACCATCTTTTTGTTACTATTCTTTTTTAATTTAAAAAAATGAAAAACTTTAAAAGAACTAGAGCGTTGTTTTATTCTAAAAAAAAAAACTATCATTAATGTTGTCACAAAAGAAATAAAACTGAAATTCATCCATCTAGAAAATAATAGTTTTACATCACTCTAAAAAAAATACTTGAATCCACTTGAATAATGTATTAATATTTATTAGAATTTTAAATTAAAAAATAAAATAAATATAACTAAAATATTATTATTTTGAGTTGTATTGTTTGTTGGTATCCAAATATCACCATCCATGTATCCTACTCTAGGATGTTTATTTCTAATAGGAGGAATTTTGAAGGATAATTAACAAGAAGACAGAATTCAAGCTTGAAACCAATCCCCAAGACGTATAAAGAACTGCTTCTTGATAAAGATGATAGAATTTTTATGCTCTCTTTGTCTTCTTATAAACCTTATTATTATCTAAGAACTCCTACAATTGACTTATTATTAGCAGTGTAGTACTTAATGGGCAGTAAATTAGTTTCAGATTAATTAGTAAATTTATTGGTGATAAAAAAGTAGTAGCAAAGTTTAAATATTCCTCTGGTGGTAACTGTGGTTCTTTTTTTCTTCTTCTACATTTCTATATATTCTACCTTTGTTTGTTTATTGCTTTAAACTTCAGGGAACATTAGTAAGCGTTTATCACCTATCTAAAAGTTATGAATTCTACCATTTTGTCACACACATGCATATCTAGTTTGAAGCAATCTTGACCTTTGTAATTTGCTGTTGGTGGTAGTTTAGTAGAGAGAATCGTTACAAGGATTTGGGTTGATCACCATGACTGAATCTTATAAATTACAATAAGAACAACATGCAAAAATCAAGGATTTGTTTTCTCTAAATTGTACACTGTATAGAATAAAGCAGGGAATAAAAATTGTTGATTAATCAACTATTGAGATTATAATAAATTGATTTTCACACACGTATGTATTTTATTAAAATCTCAATCATTGATTATCAATTTTTATTACTATATTTTATCCTTTGAAGTGTACCCTGTAAAACCAAGATGATAGAACTTTCCCCTTTGCTTATCCAACTCAAGAATCAACTGAAAAAACATGTCAAAGATAATAAGTCTTGAGTAGGAGATTGATTCAGATGAACATAACTACAGGCCTGGAAGTTGTTCACCCAAACATTTTGTGATGGCCTCATTAGCCTTTTGTGTTTCAGCCCTTTCATCCCTTTTCTTCTTTTCCCTGAAGCAAAATTCCATCTCAACTAATCAAAAATTTGCTAAGCAAAACAAGCAAGTTATAATTGTAAATCTGTGACATTTATTAGTTCTAGAATTCAGTTCAGGAGAACATAGACTTTGAAGTAAAATAAAATGTGAGCTAGAGACTATTGATATGTATCACAATTATTGATGAACTTAAAAAAAAAAAAAAAAAAAAAAAAAAAAAATAAAAAAAAAAAAAAAAAAAAAAAAAAAAAAAAAAAAAAAAAAAAAAATAAAAAAAATAATTAAAAAAAAAAAAAAAAAAAAAAAAAAAAAAAAAAGAGATCAGAGAAGAACAATGGAAATGACAAGGTTTCATCTTTACCTGTCAACATACTCCTTCAGCAGTTCTTTTGCTTGAACCAACTTTGAGAGCAGGTTACGATACACGTCCAAGTCCCGATCAACACTTCTTTTGTTGATGTTCAAAGCCGCACAAAGCTGTTATGTTCACACCAAAGATGAATTTATAAGAGCTACAAACATTAACTAGGATGAAATTTCTGCAATCATATACTGAGAGTAACCTGGTAGGAAGACACATAAGGTTAATCTTTTCACATATGATAGAGTTTCTTGGTTTGCAATTTGCTAGAACTCATGTAAATGAGAACTAGGCTTGTTGCTTCAACTTCAAATTCTAAATGCAAAATAAATGTTTAAACAGACTTCCCTACCAATATATTTATAGGTAAATAAATTCAGTTTCTGTTTCATGAGCTAAAATCAGCTTCCGCACTTAATTTATGCAGAAAGTTTTCTCATTCAACTTTACACAGTGCATAGGTTGATTTAGCTTATGACAAAAATTCAATCCATTTTACCTTTCTATCTTCCTTTCCTATAACAAGTTCTTTAAAAAAAGTAAACCACAATAGTCCAAAATTCAAATCACAAGTCTGAAATGAATCGTTTAACCTTGTCCAAAATTGTTGGTTCCGTAGCATTTGCCAACTCAAGCAGACGAAAAAGTCCAACTGCAAAGAAACGATTATAACTGAATTCACCTTTCCCCGCTGCTCTTTCTGCTATGTCCTTTAAAATCCCTTCAACTTCTCCTTCTTTGGATGAAAACTCAAGAAGGGAACTTGGGTTTTGAACCCGAGCCCACTCTTCCAACTTCCTTGCATCTATTCTGTATAAAACATCATCAATATAACATAAAAATTACAGAAAATAGTCTTTGAAATGAACATGTACGATAAGTTTCATTTCAGCTATGATTTTTGAAAAGGAGGCACAAAAGAAGAACAAAACAAGAACTACACAATGTTGTAACCTGTATTGTTGTGGATCTTCCTTCAATGCGTTAATGTAGGCTTGGAAGATGGCATCTCGGTCCTCATCACTGGGATAACCTTCCATGAGTTTATCATATACAGTGACAAAACCAAGAGCAAATACAGGGTCATAGCGGTATGATCTCTTGTATCTCATTAAATGTTGCTGCACAATTAGCTCCTGCAGCACTGTGTTGTAGATACTAGGAATTGGTCGCTTATATGCCTTCAGGAAATTCAACTTTGTCTCCGAAACAGTGGGAGCATCTGCACATCATGCAACACATAAATGAATGTGTGAAGAGGGAGAGACACTCATATACCTTTTCTTCTTTAATTTGTGGGATGAAAGAAATAACTTGAATTTTTCATGTAACATACATAGGCGCACAAAGCAAGTTCAAAAGAAAGACAAGAACCTGCGACAGAAGACATGCATTGAACAACCATGTTAGAAGTGGAGTTGGAAGCTCGAACGCCAACATGGTGGTAAGAGAAATGGGTGCGGAGGCCAAAGAAATCTGAAGAGGTGGCGAGAAAACGAGTGGGGGAAAAGGTTAGTTTTTTTCTTTCCGGGCAGTGAGTGACCGCAGAGAAAGAGAGAGAAGTGAGAGCCGCCATGGATGGAAACTAACTGGAAAAGAACGAACACAACAACGCAAGAAAGAGAGCGAACGAGATGAAGGACAAAATCCAAAGGAGATCTGCATTGCATTGCTTTCAAACGCACGTTTGTGTTGGAATGAAAACAAGACCTAACAGATCGAAAAGCTTATCCACACTGTGAAGTCTCAAACTGAAACTGAAACCTTCTTTTGTCCACATCCCAACCAGCCACTCACGTGATGACACGTTCATCTTTCGCACTCTCGTTTTCTTTTTCTTGGCTAGAACAATAACAGAGTTACAATTTTCTGCAACTGTTGTGTGGAAGTTACACCAACACCAGCGTCGGAACAAAAAACTAAAATGCATTTACTATTAATGTATTTGAGATTTTCTAAACTGTTTAAATGTAAAGAATGTATTTTTATATGATTATTGGTTGTTATAGTGGGCTTGTAAGAGAAAGCTAATCTTGCTTTTCTTCTATCAGTATTAAATATATGTTTCAGTTTTAGGAGATTAGTTATTATTTTAGATTAGGAGTGAGATATTATAAATATTTTATACTTAATATTTGTTATATTTTGCTTTATATATAGAGTATATCAATAAAATACAAAAACATATTCCACCATATAACATATCACATATATCTCTCATATTTCTCATATTTTCAAAAACCCTAAAAACCCCAACATATGATAAAGAAATATATAACCTAACAGAATATTCTCAACAAGATCTTTCTTAAGAAATTATTTGTCCTTTTCTTATATTTTTTTAATTAAATGATTTTTTTAAAATGGCCTTAATGAAATATTTAAAATTTGTAAAACTTGAAATTATCGATAAAATCAGTCTTTTTAACAAATTTTTTTAAAGGGATGAATTAGTTCAAAAAATCTTATGAGTATAACAGAGGGAATATTAAGTTTTAAAATGAAATTTCTTTATATATATATATATATATATATATATATATATATAAACTCCGATGACAAGTCCCTTTTATTTTCATAAATGATACAAATCGCTATCCAATACATACTCAAAAATGAATTTATGTAATTTTAATTGTTTTAAAGTCTTTGATAAATTAGTTAATTATTAATCAATTTTACTTACTGTTATAAAGACTTAGAAAATGACAGGTAAGAGTGACAGTGATTTAAAAATAATGAGATTTGATTAATTTAATATTAAAAGTCTTAGTATTTATAATAGTGTGATCAATAAGTTTCATTATTTTAAAACACATTAGTTTTTTAGAAATTATTTTTTTAAAGTTTTCTGACTCCTTTTTAAGAGTTCTTCCTCTCTAGTCATCTAATTAAAGAACCGAGACACTATAAGTGATTCTCGCGGCAAACTCTTCAATTTAGACCGATCAGTTTCTCCATTCGCATAAGTTGAGTTTCAACTTTTTTCTTGGTCTATTTCTGTTTTAGGTTGTATGTGAGTCCTCTTCCACTTGCATGCATATTTTTAATCATCAGTATGAGTTTTTGTTGATCAATTATCATAACAATATGTCCTTATCGTTAGTTTTTCAATGTGTAGATAGAGTATCTATGGAGTTAGAGGCGTTTGACGTTTTTAGACCTGTTTAAGCTGGATAATAGGTAAGGAAAGCTAATTACAATGCTTTTAAAATACAGGAATGTTGAATTGATAAATTGTATGAAGATACTGTGAATTCTCTATGTGTTTAATCTATAGAATGATACATGATTATGTGCAATTGGTGTTTTAAACGTAAGATCATTTCGCACTAATGTTTGTGGTTAAATTGAGCTTGGTATGTGTTTAGTATTTGTAAAGGTTTTTTAGCTACTTAGACTTGACTGGGAAAATATAATTATGCAGAATCAAGTTCTACAGAATTATGCAAACTCGTTGGTTGAGGATGAACTCGCTAAGCAAATCTAAAGTCAAGGGCTCACACACTTGGGAGTCGTTTGTCGAGTATGTACTCACTCAACAAATCCAAAGTCAGAGAGTTTACTGACTTTGTAGTCGCTGATCGAGACACCCTCGTTGAGCAAATTTTAAAAGGATTTTTCTCTTTAAGTTTTAGTGATTCACTCGTTGGGCGAGCCATATGCTCATTAAACAAGTAGACATTTGTGCACTTTTTGCTTAGTGAGTGGATGATTTCAATGAGCGAGGGAATCAGAGTCTAAGTAGTTATTATATGATCAACTGTTGAGATTTTGCAACTACTGTGAATGTTTACTTATGAAATGGTTGGTGTATGGGTTTAAATTGAGAATAGTTGATACTAATTCAAGGAGGATTAGTGGTGATTTGTAGTAGTGTATGCATTGATGTAGGAATTCAATTGGAAGTTATCTTAAACGCTCTAACCATTCAATTCTCAAGTATAGAAGAATAGGATATGTGGTGAGAGGAGCAGGAGGTCCTAGTCTAGGGGTTTTACCTTGGCCAAAGATGTTAACAGACTAACCTTGTGTGTGGTAGGATGAAACCCTTTGGCTATGGCTTGGCAGAACAATAGATGTCACCACAAGTGCATAACTTGTGTATGTTCAATATCAATGCATGTATCTAGATAATTGAGTCTTGAGTCTTGTTTGAGTCATTATGTATGGTATGCTTGTATGTACCAATGAATTAATGAATTGTATGATTGATTAAGTATATGATGTAAATTTTATTTTTATCATATGAATAATTCTTTTGCATATTAGTTTATCCTTCTTTTGTGTTTCTATCTTGTGTTGTTTATCTTTCTTTTACATGATCATCTATGTAGTGACCCGTTTGTAGTGTGCCACGTGTCAATCTACTATGGTGACACGTGTGAAGTTATTGTATGAATCTCAATTTGGTCCCATATTTATTAATTTGATTTGATTTCAGTCCCATTTTTTTTTTAAATTCTCAATTTCATGCGTTCCAACTTTAGACCAAATTTAATTTTTATATAGATGTTATGGTGATATTTTTATTAAAAGTGATATTTCAATTACATATTTTTAACAATATTAAGTTTATTTAAATCTATATTTTACATTAAACTCTATTTAAATTTTATTTTAAAATTATAAATATATAGATCGATAAATTTACATTCGAAATATTTGTATAACATTATATATCAACAATTTCTATACAAATGTTAGAGTTGACTTAAAAATAACAGTTTTATAAATTCAAATGTAAAATTTTAAAACAACTTTATAACAAGTTAAAATAAATATATTTAAAATTTTAATATTAAATAAACTTAATATTATTAAAATATTTAATAAAAATATCACTTTTAATAAAAATAATCATAACATCTATATAAAAGTTAAATTTTGTCTACATTTGGAGCGCACGAAATTGAAAATTTTTAAAAATATTTTGGAATAAATCAAATCAAATTAACAAATATGGAGACTAAATTAATATTCATACAATAACTTGATACATGTCACAATATTATATTGACATATGTCACCATTAACACGTGTTACACTAAGATGTGACACATGGTATAAATACTTTTTTAAAAAAATTAAAAAATAAAAAAAAAAACGAGAAGGAGACATGTGGCACCTACTTAACCGTGTTAGTTTCAGACTAATGGAAAAAACATAATTGTTACTTATTTACAAAGATGTGAACCTAATTGAAATCGATAAAAATATGATGACCAAATTGAGATTTTGATATAAAAACGAAGACCAATAAAGTATTTTAAGCTTATTATATACATCTCCTCCTACACGACCTTTCAAAACTTTCATAATTCAATCACACCATCTTTTCCGTATTCCAAACCACATTATTTTTACCTCTTCTTCTCTTAAAATAGTGATATCACTAATAAACCATATCACTATAGTGAACACCTTAAAATAGTGATAACCCCATCTAGAAGATAAAATAGTTATATTCACAACAATGGTGAACACCTACTATTCCATTAACATTCTTTATTAGACATGGGAAGCAAAAAAGTGTCATCACCACCAAAACGGAAACTCATTTTTGTTTTAGGAGAGAAAGGAACATAGTGGTTATTCTAAAATTTGGGAGGTGCAGAAAACAAAAGCCTTGAACCAAGCCTAAATAAAAAGTAAAGGCTATTCGTTTATACACTCCCATAATTTCTTAGTGCACCCTCATAATTCTTAAAATCACCATTTTACCTTTCATAAAGTGGCCTCTGGATTACTTAGTTTAGAATCATTTTAACATGATTTCTAAAACAGGATTTTCGGAATGAGGTTTTTAGCATAAAATTTTCGAAATGAGATTTTCAAAATGTGTTAAATGTATTTCAAAATAAATTTTCCAAAACATGAAATGTATTCTAAAACAAGCACCGAAACTGAATATTTTGAAAAAGGTTTTCTGAACCAGCATAAACGTGTTCTCTCTCTTCTTTTTCTCTTTAGCGTTTTTTCTCTCTTTTTCTTCTTTGGATGGTGCAGCATTGGTGATGATGATAGCGATGTCAGTCACGGTGGTGCAGTGCAAATGAGAAACAGTATTGTAGTTTTTTCTTTTTTAGTATAGGATGCAGTTAGTAATAATGGGGTGCAGGAAACAAAATCTGAAAGTGAATAATCGAACATAGAATAATTGGGCTTGTAATCTTTAATCCATGAAGAAGCTGCCCAATTGACAACCATGAGCCCATACACCTCCATACATATGTGCCCATGAATAATGTCTTGCTCCTTTTGCTTGTTAACACTTCATACATTTTTTTTAATTAGTCATATGGTATCCACTTTCGTTCAGATATTTTAATTTGGTATCCGATTTTAAAAAGGTATTAATCGAGTTCCAACTCTTAAAAAAATGTCTCAATTAGGTTTTTTTCAGACAAAATTTATTAACGCTGTTAGTTTTATTCATAACTTTTACCTCTAAATATTAATATAAATATAAATATTTAATTTTGTAAGTTATTTTAAATATCAATACCATTGATGTCGTTAATAACTTTTTGCTGAAAAGGACCTGATTGAGGAATCTTTTTAAAAATTAGAACTCAACTGACATATTTTTAAAAGTGGGTACCAAATTGACACATACAAACAAGAATGAGTATCATCAGACTAATTAAACCTGTATTTTTTTTAGAGTTGTTGTGTTAAATTATGGAGATAAAATATATGAATTATGAGTTAAACATCTTGTTGTTAGAAAATTTTAATGAAAGCCAAAATTGATTGAGTTATTTAAATTTGACATATATGAAACCTAAAATTAATTATTTCTAAGAAAATATTTTGAAGATTTTCTCTATACTTTATATGACATGCCTAAAAAATATATTTGACTACATTATTAATCCCTTATAATTGAATTAAATATTTGTTTCTTTCTTCTAAAGTTATATTTATTTCCAAAATTAAAGTACCCCTATATGTTAGGGGTGGGTGGCATGAAAAAAAAAAAACAGAAGGTAGATTGAAACAAAAGATTTGGAGTTAAATATTATATGTAGGAGTGAAAGGTGGAGCTCTAGCCTCGGTCTTATCCACAGAGGATCGATCAAAGAGGTGGCGTGTTGTTGTCTTCACGTGGACTCACGTAGATATGCCTTCTGCTCCAATGCTTCAGGAGACAACGTGCTTTACCTATTTAACAAACACAAAATCCTTATTTTATTTCATTCTTAGTACATTCCATGATGTTTTTTTTAATCTTTCAAATCAGTGAGGGATTTTATCTTTTAAAAAAACTTTACCACTCTATAAGCCTAAGATCAAATTAACTAATTAATAAAAATGTTTAAATCACACTTAAAATATTAAATAAATGGATAGAAGTTATCCTTTTAAGAAAAGACAACATTTTTTATTGTTTATTTGGAAGACAATAATTAAAGCATGGGAGTTACTCACTTTATTCCTAAACTTCTTTTTATATATGTATTTTGAAGGTTATATTGCAGGATGTTTAAGAAATATTTAATATTACTATACAAAATCGCATATTTGATCTAAAACACTATGTAATATCTGAAGTTTTAATTATGAATTCTAATTACAAACATAAGAGAATGTGATAACAGTTTAAGTATAGATTTAAATTTCTTTTTTGATAAAACTAGAAAATAGTAAAACATAAAGAATTTGGAAACAGAATAAGCTTAATCATCAAATTTTGACATTCATATATAGAATTGAAGGGCATCAAAATGTTTAGCTGATCTTTATCTTTGTATTTATAGAATCTCTATATATGATAAAAAAACATCAAATTTTAACATGGAAATAGTAAAAAAAGTTATATAAGAATTAAAAAATCTCAAAAGATAAAGACATGACTATATATATATATATATATATATATATATATATATATATATATACTTTATTATCCTCTATACAATTAGAGAATCTTAATGACAATCATCAATTTCTGCAAACAACAACCAAAACATGACAAATGAAACATCTTATTTATTAACTTAGTTATTGGCCTGAAAGATAGATGCAACATTACATACTACTATTCTATGAGACAATTAATGAGTTTGTTTTGGATTTTATTGATTTTGTAGTATAAACTTTTATAATTGATTTAAAAAAAAAAAATTTACCTGCATAATAAGTTTAAACGGTTCATTCTACTAATTTTGTCTAATTTAAAATATAGTACTTCATTTAACCAACTTTTATATTATTTATAAAGTTGGTTAAATAATGTTACTTAACTTTAAATAATGTTCGTAATAAATTGTATTAAAAATAATGTGGATAATAACTTCTTTTATAAATTTAATTTTTTGTATATTTGGCAACACTTCCTCAACTTAGTTGTTTCAGTTGTTTTCAAGTTGGTCTCATCTCCTTCTCATAAGTGCACCGGTGTGACTTCAACTAAAATATTTTTAAATTTGTTAGGTTCTGAACTAAATCCAACTTTAATACAGTATCATCTCTCTATAGTCCTTTAACTCAAATTTATAAAATATAAATTCTACGTGTTGATAGTAATTGTTTTTTATAAGTAGTAAAATATAAATTCTATATTATTTTATATAGTGTATATAAATAAAATCTTTAATTTTATTTTTATAAATAAAATATAAAAACTTGTATAAAATTGTTTTTATTACAAAATTGTTTTTAATTCTATATTATTGTTTTTATTACAAAATTGTATAAAAAATTGTTAGTTATTTATATATTTAACCAAATTTGGAATGACTATAACAGACGTTCATTACTATTTATGGCATAGTTTTTCAAAATTAATATAAAACTATCATTACTTTTGAGAAAATAAAAGACATGGAAAAACATTTTACAGAAATTAAAATAAAACCTACTTACATTTATGAAAAATTATATTTAAAATGTTTCTATGATAAGGTATTATGCAATGATACTTCAATTTGGGTCACGTATCATTGTCCGACATATATCCTGATACTTTAGGATATTTTATCAATACTTATCAATATATAATTTATAAGGAAATATTTGAGTAATGACCAATTTTAATGACAAAAAATAATTAGTCACTATCTAGTGATCAATTTAGGTACCAACTTATAAACTACAAATTATTGTCAACTAAAATAGTTCTAAAAAATTATAATTGGTCTCTAAATTGATAATTAAAATATTTTTTATTATGAATTGGTTTATAAATTGATCACTATCATTAATTATCAAGGTTTTGACTATCAAAATAATTGGTTTATAAATTGGTCAATAACATTAGCTACCAAGATTTTGACTACCAAAATAATTGATTTCTAAATTGGTTTATAATTAGGAAATTGGTCTCTAACATTTCTAGTCACTTGAATTGATAATTATTTATGAGTTTTCTTACAGTGATACTTTTATGATTACAATAATTCAAATTTTTTTATATTGACAACTTTAGTACATAAATTTTTATTTCAGACAATAACAATCACATATTTATTATAAGAAGTATATTTAAACTTTAAATATGTGGATACACAGAAATGCTATGGGGAAATATGATTAAGTTTTTTTCTAAACTAGTTATTTGCCAAGATAATACATATTTTGTATTTATTATGATTATGATAAAAAAAATTGAACAACTTTGCAGAAAGTGATTCTCTGGCATTTCACACGGTAGGGGACATATCAGCATGTTGGAGCACGTGTGGGGTGGCGTGTGCAAAGGTCAGTGAGAACATGATCTCAATTGATGGTTACTTAAAGTGGAGGGACATTGAACATTAAATAAAGGCTGAAATATATGTGAAAAAATTAAACTTGTTCTTGTAAATTTTCATATACTTTATTTAAACTTTAAAAATTATGAATATAACTATTATAATTCAACTTATTATTATTTTTTATTTGTCAAACAATTTGTGTTTGAATTATTCATATTAGTTAATACATTTTAACTCAAATATTAATCTAAGATACTATTTAATATGTAAAGAAAAATTTAAAATCATTAAATTAAAAAATTATATTTATTTATTTTTTAAGTTTAAGAAAATATCAAAATTTTAAAATAATAAATCAATTTTACGACTAAATTTAAGAAATATATATATATATATATATATATATATATATATATATAATTTTTAAATAAATTACGAAAACTTATTTTTAACAAGAGAATGGTCATCGGAAGAAGTGTAAGAAGATTTATAAAATAAGAGAAAGTGTGTTTTAACTTTTCATGAAACTTTTATATGTTATCAGTTTCTATCAGTATTAATTAATAACAAAATTCATCAAATTGATTGTGACATGATTTTTAAAATAATTAATAATGATTTGAAAAGTATATAATTAAGATAAATATTTTTAAAATAACATGTTAAAAGGAAAAATAAAATATGAGAAGGCGAATTGGCTGAGTTACGTTTTCAAAAACAATTTTCTAACTTTGATTAACCAGAAAATATGAATTTTTTTTATAGGTTAAATACTTTGTTTAAAGTGTTTGTTCAAAATAAAATAAAACTCACAATATTAAGATATTTACATTATATATATATATATATATATATATATATTATTTTAAATGGAAAAATTAGAATTCTTGAAAACATATGAAATTATTTAAAATTTCATCTTTACCGTTTTAACTGTGTTAGAATTTATTTTCACATATTGGTAAAAATAAATAAAATAAAAGCTGTCAAATTTATGAAATAAAATTAAAATTTTCATTTTAAAATAAAAAAAAGAAGTACAATTTTGTAGTTCTTATTATAGTTATTATCCTTACAGTTATTATTAATATACTTTCTTAAGTAACACTATTTTGTACTTCTTATAGTTATTATTAATTATACCAGTTTAACAATAAAAATATAGTAATTAAAATAACAAAAAGATTTTAAACTAAGATAACTACATTATTTAGAAATATATATTTTGACATTCTCACATAAAAATACACTTGCTATCACAATATAATAATGTGCGTGAAAAATTTAAGTTAAAAAATTAAATATAATAAAAGTATTATTATATTGAATTCTTAAGTAAATGTATTTTGTTTTTTAAGTGTCAAAATATTATTACTCCTTATTTTAAAAAGAGATTATTAATGATGAAGCTTACCATAATATTTTGCAGGGCTACAATAGTTAAAAAATGGGTTATATAATTTCCGTTTCTTTATAGGAATGGCAATGCGGGCAGCCGGGCCCGCACAAACGTTCTGTCCCGTATATTTTATGTAGGTTGTAAATATTGGTTTGTTCCGTTCTGCTATTAGTCTGTGTGTTTACGGATTGGTCTGCATATTTTTTTAATTTTTATGATAAAATTTTTAATATTTAAAATTTGGAAAACTTTAAGAAGTTTACACAATTAAGTAAAGAATTTGGAGAGTTGGATAATAAATTGATAATTCAACATTTTTATCATATTCATATACATACTATGACATACACAATATATATTTTAAACTTTAACAAATTAAAAAATACATAATATTTATTTTTTCCAATTATACAAGAATTTGAAACGTTAATACAAGAGTTCACAAAAAAATAATTAATATACACAAGTGCAAATTTTTATTTTCTTTTAATTTTTATGTTGGCTTGCGGGTCGGCCCACGGACTACGAACTTATGCAGGAACTCAATACCTTAGTCTGTCCCGAATTTTTTTCGCGGGACTGGTGTCGGTCCGGACCTAGACATTGCCACCCCTATTTCTATATATATATATATATATATATATATATATATATATGTATATATATATGTATATACTTATACTTGAGTTCTGAGAAGTTGTAATTTTTAAATGAGTGAGTAGGTGTGACATCGTTTGTTCTTTATAGCAAGTTGTTTTCTTTAATCTTCCTTGTTCTTATAGGATCGAATCTAGCCACTTCTAACCTTCTTCCCGACAAATCCATGAGTGAGGGAAATGTCATGTTTTTGAAGTTGTTGGAGTTCATTGCGTGCATCAGCTGAGATATTCTCCTGTGTTGTTCCAAGCATGGAGGAAGAAATCAAACATAGAACAACCACAAAACACAACAGAGGTGCCTCCTCAACAAACTCAGAGACCCCTCTTGCTGTTAACAATGCTTTCGAGAATGTGCTTCATCAGGCACCCAAGAACACTAATGTCGATGCTGCTCATAGATTTAAAAAAGCCGAAGAATCTCTTCGAACTGTCATGTACTTGAGTTGTTGGGGTCCTAACTAATGCCTCAGCTTCATCAAATCCTCAACAACACTCTCTAGTAGTCACTGCTAGGTATGATATTTAGACTCTCTCTGCATAAATATTAAGAAAAAATAAACTTCTTTCATGACTTAATATTATCTTTTTTCTTCTGTAAATACCTGGTCAAAATGTTACTCAAATGCAGTCTTTTTCTCAATTCACTGCTGTTTTCTGCAAAAAGAAAAATATGCAGCATCTGTAGTGTACAAAGAGCTTTTCAAGTGTCGAATCGAATCTCTGTTATCTACTTTCGTTCTGTTATTACGAGAATGTTGGAGTGCTTATGTAACTTTTTATATTTGTATGTGAAAATCGATAGAACTATTATGCATAAGCTTGAAAAACTGGATTCGGTGTACAGTGCTTTAACATTTACCAAGAAAGTTGGTAATTTGTGATAGTGATTGGTGAGGAAAGAATATGTTAGTGGTGGATTCCACAGTAACAAGTGGTGTGTGTGTTATCCTTGTTCACCATGTTTATCCAAAACAGTGAATGATGAATAACAAAATGGAGTAATGGCTGAACTTGACGGAGAAAACAAAGAACATGAAAGGTAAAACAATAGGATAATGAAAAATGTCCTCTTTTCAAGGAACCATCCAATGAAATGAACAGAATTTTCAATTTCTCATCTTTCATTTTCATCCATTTTGTGCTCCCATTTACGTTGTTCATGGGCTCCACTACTCACTCATTCGGATCTTATTTGGGCCTGGTTTGGATCCCTAAGCCCCTCTGACGAAACACTATTCATGGACCCGTTATCTCGTACAGTCATTGGGATGTTGAATTCAATGTCTGTTAACAGTTATCTTGGTATTTACGATTACGAAATTATGGACCCTTTTAATTACTAGGGATTAAAATACTTTTAGTTTCATAAACTTAATTTTAGTCATTAAAATTTTGTTGGTCTTTTTTTCGATAAATAAGTAATTAACCAGAAGACAAAACATTAATGGCTTCATGTTACAGAGAATTGAATTACATGATAAGCACTTTCATAAATATCAAAATTAAAATTACTCATACACAGCGATGAAAAACTCATTTAACCTTAATCATTAATAACTAATATACTTTTCAACATTATTTAGCACATTTTTACTCGCAAAATTTCATAACGTCTATTTAAATTAACATTATCAATAATAATAGTGAGAAATAAATAAATACAGGATGTAATCAATAAAGTTAACTCTTAAAAACTAGATTTATGTACACTTTAAAAAATAAAATAAAACTAAAATAAATAATTTGTTTATCAATTTTTAGATAAAACTAAAATAATTATTTCGTATCAAATTTTTATAAAAAAAAAACTAATTAAACATTAATAGAGAATATCTTAAAAATTACAGTTATAAGTTATGCTGTACCTTAATATGATATTAGTGGTTTTGTTAATAAACAATTAAAATTTATTTTAGTTTTGTAGAATGAGCTAAGTTTATTTATTTGTAGAAAGATAAGATCTAAGAATATTGAAATTAAAAGTTAGAATGAGTATTTAAAATAAGATAAGATCTAGTGTGTATTAAAGACAAATTTATTTGGTAGAGTGAGTGGACAACGTTAGATAATAAATATATATTATAAAAGTGTTGGATTGGTGTTTCTCTTGATATGCCCCCACCAAATCACCATCATTGAATTGAATAAACAATGGTACGCAAAAAACACTCCCAAACTACGGGTCCAAAATTGTTATATTATGGGCTTGTGGCAAAACCATGTGCAAAAGCCTTGCAATAATGCAAGTGGCAGCAGCCATAAATGATTAAACTATGCAAACTCAACTAAAGTCTCTCAGCTGGAACAAGACAAAAGAGAATCATTAAAAGACACAGAACTGCAATGTCAATGTGGCAACCTAAGAAATGGGGAGTGAAGAGAAAAACCTATGGCTACCTATTACAAACAAAATAGCATCCGGTTTTTCCCTTCCAAGCTTCCATCTTTAATCTATATAAGCACCAAATCACATTCAAAGTTGGAAACTTCAGAGTACACAGTAAAGGATAAGTTAATATGTGTCGTGGAGCTTTGGTGGTTGCAACCACTGTTGGAGTAGTGGAGACGTTGAAGGATCAAGGGTATTGCAGAATGAACAGCACAATGAAAACTGTGGCTCAACATGCCAAGAACCAAATAGGGTCAACAACTCAGGCCAAGAAACTGGATTTTTCTTCTTCTTCTCCTTCTTCTTCTTCAGCAATTTCAAATAAGCTGAGAGATGAGAAGAGAAGGAACGCAGAGGAGTCTCTTAGAACAGTTATGTATTTGAGTACTTGGGGTCCCAATTCTTAGACTTAGAACATTAATATTAGCTTAATATTGGCATAAAGATATGATATATGCCACTGATCAGTCACGTAATTCTATAAATTAATGGTGTCCTGAGTGCTATCGTAACATAGCACTGTTGGTGAACAGATTTTGCAAAATTTTTATTGTTGGTGTGTGTGTGTTACGATATATATGACTTAAATTGTCAAAAAAGATAAAAAAACTTCCAAATTTGTGTAGTTTCATTTTTTTTAGGTTTATAAGGTTTTGGTACGTATGGAATTACTTCTTACAGTTTTTATTTCACAGCTTTCTTACGTCTTATTTCAAAATAAGATGTCAGCACAATTTAATTTTTATTAATAACACCATCCTATGCTATATGCCAATGTAATTCCCAGCAAAAAGCCTATTATGGGTTAATATTTTTTTACAGAATATAATCCTATCTTACTATTCTATCTTACTATAAATTATAAAGCTAATGGTTAAAAATTCAAGTGTGAATCTAAGTTTCATATTGGTGTGTTATAGCATTAATCAGTTAAGTGTTCTTTATGGCACTAATCATCCCTAGTGATAAATGTGACATGAGTTTTTTCTAAATAAAATGAAAAAAAAAAAAGGTTTTTTTACACCAGGACGTTTTGGGATAGAAGACAGATATTTGTTTTTATCCACAAAATAAACCCAAAAATTGATAGATGTAATAATGAGGTACTGAAAAAGAAGAAAGAATAAAAAAAATGTATATGAACACAAAAATTGAAAATAAAGAGTATCCTATGTATGTTGCCCACAATTTGTCTTTTTTTTTTCTTTATCCAATATTAGAAAAAAGTTTATTTGAAGTTCGTTTGTCCAGTATAGAAATCGATTAGCACATAGCTCTTGAGTCTGAGCACTTGAATTGAAGCATAAGGAAGAAAGAAAATTCTTCGCACTTGAATTGAAACATAATATGTGATATAGTGTAACAAAAAAACAGAAAAAAAAATGAACCTGTTAGTTGAATTTTTATAATCATCGCACTTAATAGTTCACAGAAGTGGAATACAGAAATCATCACGCGATCAATCTTTTGTAGATCTCATGTTAAATTAAAGAATAGCAAGAGGGGATGAATTGTTTATATAAGAACAATTTAAATTCCAGTCTTTGAGAAATATGCGCCACATCCTACATACTTTACCACGCACTATTTTTTTTTATCATCACTGGTGCATGAATTTTCCTAACATTACTGACCAAGTGTCCAAGTTTTCTTTATTTAATAGCACAATTAGGAATTCACGCGAAAAGGAAATGAAAATTACTTCAGAAAGTTACTTTTCACATTAGTGTAAGTACTGTATAATTCACACAATTTTAATTTCTTATCTTACAATAGAATTCTGATATCTCTTATCCAAGTATTTGGCCACACCGATTGAAATTTCTACCAGCTACTTTCAATCTCTCTAATGGTTTTGGCTCCACGTACCAAACATAAGTTCTGTACTATATGATTTTCCTTATAAACAATGTACTCAGTTGGGTGATACACTCAAAAACACGTAAGCATTGTTATCTTCTGTCCTTCATTAAAAAACAACCATGGTCTTTTGTCGTTTCCCATGAGCAATAATCCAGCATTTGCAGGTGCAAGTTGAAGTTGTGTGGTCCTACAACAACTACGGTGAAGTCCTTCACACTATTGATAAATTCTTAGTTGGATAACAAAATTTAGATCCTTATCATCTAACAAACAAAAACACACACAAAACCGTGTTCTTTTTGAACTGCCTCTGGTTTTTCAAACAAACTAAACCAGTGTCTGTGTTTTCCACTTCCTATATCCCATACTATATATTAACAACAGCCTTCACCCCATTCATTCATCTTCCAAATCATCAATATTCTCCACAAACACATCAAACTTTCACACTACCTTGTTCTTACACAAAGTTCAGACTTTTAGCATCATCTACTCTTAGTTGTTCAAGAGTCAATTCAAGAATGAGTTCTACAAGCCGTGCTTGGACTTGGACCGTGGCTGCAAGTGTTGGAGTGGTGGAGGCCTTGAAGGACCAGGGAATCTGCAGGTGGAACAGTGTTTTGAGATCAGCACAGCAACATGCTAAACATAATATGAGATCTTTGTCTCAGACCAAGAAGCTTTCTTCTCAATCTTCTGCCATGGCTTCTGCAAAATTCAAAGACGAGAAAGCCAAGCAGTCAGAGGAGTCTTTGAGAACCGTCATGTACTTGAGTTGCTGGGGTCCCAACTGAACAAAGAATCATGGGTTTTATGCAATTCTGGATTTCCTTTCCCTTTTCTTGGATCATGAATCGAAGGAAGATAAAGAAATGGATCCAGAGTCTCATCCAACATGTTATAATGCTTGCTTGAACTGAGCATGTGTATAGTATGAAGCATGCCATTTAACTTGCTGCCTTGGAAAGATGTGGATTGGATTTTGAAGAGTGAGAATGGCTTCTAATTAGTGGCAATAGCCTTAATTTGGTGGATTGAATCATCTTCAAATGATGCCACTTGTGACAGAACTATGAATGTATGGGATTCTTTTACATGATATTAAGAAATGACTTGTTCTCTGAGAATTTTCTGTTATTTTTTAAGGCATCCCCACCTTGTTATGAAAAAACTAAGGGAGTTAATTAAAGGAAATCAAAACTTGTACGCAGCTTAATAAACATAAAATTTGAATCTGGAACAACGTTTTACTAATTTCCTGGTTCCAAGGAATGATCGATTAAAGTGTGTCAATTTTACAAACCAATTATAAGAAAAATGAAGTTGTTCTGCAACTATTTACTGAGATGCGTATGTTTTTGTCAAATTAAGTTGAAACTATCACCTGCTTTCTCATTTGATTTGAAAATTTGGTCAACAGTTGTTGTTTTAGTATTCTATTTGTTTCTCCTCAGTGTATATAGTGGAATTCTTCTAAGGTTATCCAAATTCATCTGTGCCGTTATAATCAATAAACTAGAAGAACAAACTCTAAAACTAGGTTTGTTAGAAATAGTACACAGCTATGATAAAGAAAGAAGAATGAATTCAAATTTAATATGGAAAACCCTTGATAGTAAAAAGATAAGCACATAGAAGAAACATTTCACTTTCAAAATTTGGTACAATAGAGATACCAACTGATTGCTACAGCACTAATATAAGTTTATACAAAACCCTTATCCAAACGCATATAGGTCCATAAAATCTCAAAATATCTCTGCTAAATTCAGCGCACATTGTGAACTTTCTGAACAAAATCATTTCCAGACACCTTAATCAAGTCCACTTTACACACAGTGAAAGAAAGATAAAATAGAGAAAAATGTAGGTAATAACAAGAGATTATAGGAAAATAAAAGATTTAATGATGAATTGTTTAAAACAAGTTACTGTGCATATAAATCTTTCTTATCTGGTAATAGTTGTCTATTTGTCCCAAGTAAAAATAGGGATAAGAGATTGATATGTTATCCTAATCACTTTTAAGTACATAGAAAATTACCCCCGTCATTTCTCATGGGACAACCCTAATTATTTAATGTTAATTTAAAATTCTAAAAAAGTTGAATGTAAAGATATATGAACACCTTCGTGTATATTATGCATTCTTTTATTAATACCTATTATTTTCTCTATGTATATCTCCCCCTTTACCGTGGATCAGAACATAAAGAAAAGATAAATTTAAGAATGTTTCATTGAAAACAGAAACATTTAACCCTCTAAACTTTAGTCCTTTTAAGACTTTAGGGCAATTAAATGTTTTTTCCTGTTTTTATTTCAGTAAAATAGCTATTATAAACTTCCAAAAACTCTTCCAACTGTACATATCAAATGAGACTGTCATTTACAAGTCTCTATTTTCCTGTCTAAACCATTCAAAATGATTTCTTATCACATTGAATTTTCATTCTTCTTATCCACATGTATGGGTAAAGTTAATTCGTGTGTATATATATATATATATATATATATATATATATATAAATGCTGAATTTAATTTATATCTACCCGTTATTTTCGATGTCAAAAGTGGTTTGGCTACGTGGTTACACATAAGATTGACCTCATTAAACAATGTGCACAGTTCAAGTTATGTGGTCCTACAAGAACTATAGAGTGAAGTCCTTGATACAAACTGTTGATAGATTCTTCTTAATTGGATTAGATCCTCATCTTCTAACAAACAAAACACACGCATCATCAAACCCCACAAACCAAAAACCATGTGCCTATTCCACTACCTCTGGTTTTGCACACAAACTAAAACCACCGCCGGTATTTTCCACTGCCTCAATAATATCTCACTATATATTAACAACAACCTGCAACTCATTCATTCATCTTCAGCTCGTTCATATTCTCCACAAACACATAAAACCAGACACTTCATACTACCTTGTTCTTACACAAAAAGAAAGTTTTAGCATCATCTACTTTGTAATTGTTCAAGAGTGAAGATGAGTTCTTCGAGCCGTGCTTGGACTTGGACCGTGGCTGCAAGTGTTGGAGTGGTGGAGGCCCTGAAGGACCAGGGCATCTGCAGGTGGAACAGTGTGTTGAAATCAGCACAGCAACATGCTAAACATAATATGAGGTCTTTGTCTCATGCCAGGAAGCTTTCTTCTCAGTCCTCTAACATGGCTTCTGCAAAATTCAAAGATGAGAAAGCTAAGCAGTCAGAGGAGTCTTTGAGAACTGTTATGTACTTGAGTTGCTGGGGTCCCAACTAGACAGAGATCCATGCACACATTTTATGCAGTTCTCAATTTCTCATTTTTCAAGAATGCTACAATTGAAGAAAGATGAGAAATTGAAGAGCCAGAAGGCGCACCCATCAGAGAATATGTCTCAACTCTCAACTAACGTGAGAAATATTCTGAAGCATGCATTTGGCTGCCTTGGAGAGGCGTGGATTGAAACATCATTGGACTGATGAAATCTGAGACAGAAATTGATATTCATCTATGGGAATTTAAAATGAGGACCAGGGTTATGTACCATATATGTTGAATCATTTGTAAGATGTAATTTATAAGGCTGAACAATTATGGAGAAATTGCTTTTTCCTGTGAATTTTTCCACTGTTATATATTCTTCGTAGTCAAAGAATTTCATACAAGACTTGGGCCATTCATTAAACATCAAACTTTAGGATTTCCCTGGTTTGAGGTGCTGCAAGAGTGTATTGTGATATTTTTTAAGGTGTTATTGTTACTCAACTTATCTGCTCTTTCCTTATTCTGGATGTGGAGTGCTCAAAATCCAGCCACAAAAAATGACGATACCTAAAAACATATTTGCTAAAAGTAAAAATAAAAATGAAAAAAAAGTTAAGAGATTTGAAATTTTACATACCAAATTGTAATCTTAAAACGAAATTATTTTATATTTTCATAAAAAAAAGACTGAAAATGAATAATTCAAAAAAATTATCATTGAGAAACAAGTTAAAATTATATAATTATAAATTATAAAAAAAGATGAAAATAACATTGACGAATAATCTAGTTTTTTTTATTATCTGTGGGCCTGTGGCTATGAAGTAGTCCAAGATTTAGTGGATGTCCTTATCTGTCCCATAATGCTACACAAGTTTTATTCTTATATTCTCCAAAGCCGCGTAGAGAAAGCCTTTGGTTTCTCAAAACCAGTTTCCTCACCAAACACATATTGTTTCCCACTTTCACTCACCAACCACAAAGAATGAGATGTGTTGAGCAGCATATGAAAAACCATGTCAGCTCCTTCCCTCAACCAAAGAATGTTTCTTCTTCATCTGTTATCGTTGCAACCAAGTTAAAGGTTGATAAGGGCCAAGAAGCTGATGAGTCTTTCAGGACTCTCATGTACTGAATATTTTTAACGTGAACATATAAGTTTTATTTGGTACTAAAAGTTAGTTAATAGAAAGATTACGAGAAATATAACTATTTTTGTTAATATTTAAATATTAAAAGATTAGTTTGATAGATTAAAAAAATAAATGTCACTAATATTGTCGATGAAAAACCACAATATTCGTAATGTCCTTTTCAACGTTATATATATATATATATATATATATATATATATATATATATATATAATATTGATTCCAGATGATAATCAATGAAAATGTATAAAGATTTTAAAAATCCCTATTTATTAGGTAAATGACCAAATAATTATATTTATGCATCCACAACTTTCCTTTGTTAAGCCTTGCACGATTGTCTGAATGAAAAATTGCATTACAATGTTTATATCGCTTATTGTGCTTCGAGTAATAGTCGGACTATGGGCTTATTGATACGTATTTATTAACAGACAAAAAACTGAAAACAAAACATTAAAAGGTAAAACAAAGTTAATAAAAAGAGATATATATACTTCCAACCAAAAAGAAAAGCAAACAAATGTATAAAATTCAATTATAAAGCAAAAGATCAAACTTAGTTTTTTTTTTCGTAATGGCAAATTGCAAACCAAAATTACCTAGGCTGGCTTTTAAAAAATCACAGAAATGGACAAATCGTGTAGTCCCCACACAATTTTCCAACAAAGAAATCGTGTTTCTTTGAACGTTTTTCTTTTGAATACGAATTCAACCGATCAAAATTAGAAATCGTGGATCCCTGGACGTTTTCTTAAGTAAAGTCGTATGGGTCATGCATGTTTTCTTATGAAATCGTGTGGGAGATACACGTTTTTGTTTGTCATAATTGATTACCACAACTCGTAATCGATTACGAAAGGTTTTTTTTTTTTTTATTATGTTCTTTTGTAATCAAATACACAGTAACTATAATCGATTACAAACATAATTTGGAGATTTTCAATTGCATTGGATTTTAATTGGATGCAAAGCAATGGTGATAATGTTAAATGTGACATGGTGATACTGTTAAATGTGACGAAAGTTGAAGTTCATTATTACATTAAGATGTGGTTGTTAAATTTATAATTGTTTTTGAAGCTATAAACATAGAAGAAATTACTAAATATCAATGAAATTAAATAAAATAAAGATAATAAATTAAGGATGAACTTGTAAGTATAGTGCAATGTAACAAATTACAAGTTCCACGATGAAAACAAGAAATTAAAATATGAAAATAAGGATGAACATAATCTATGTCTAAGACGGTGGGAAGTGACGGCGCACGTGAGTCATGTCTTCCTCGAGGTGATCAACCCGTGCACCTATGTCGTCGAAACGGGTACCCACAAAAATGCACACGATACAACTTCAATGTTGTGGAATCGAAATACCATCTTTACGTGGCACGATGCATCCATTACAATAATGGATGTCAATGACGTCTGAGGGCTGCTTACAGCAAAATCAAACATCACTAGGAAATCAAGTCCATTGACGACTAACATACATGTTTCTCTACATTAATTTTCTAGGATCATTGCAATCTGGATTTGACTCAAATTGCTTTGATTGTTTTCCATTTATCTATGCACTCTTGAGAAAAACTTTTGAAAACACAAATACATGGTTTATTGAACATGGCTTGAAGACAAACTCTATGTTAAGAGTAGGTTATCATCTAGAAGATGTCACTGTCCTGCTCCAACAAAATCACCAAAATTTTTGCATATTGTCATGTTCAACGCTACGATTGAGATAATTTCGAATTCGAGGTGCAAGAGATATCGACCCCCATCAATATCGGTCAAAACCAATCTCATTCATTTTCAGATTAAATGATTGGTGGTATGATTGTGGTCACTTCCAAACTAGTCGCCTTCCGTACATCACATCATAGTTATTTGTTCTTTTGCTCATATGTCACTTACAAATTTTATCCATCCTATTTACAACCTTGATTACAACCTTGATCCATTAAAATTTCATAAACTTTATCCTCTAATGGATTCCAAAATCCCACAAACTCAATTCATGCATATGTAATCGATTACAACACTCAAGTAACCAATTATATATCAAGTAACCAATTATATATTCCCAGAAACTACAGTTTGCTATTTGTAATCAATTACAATACACGTATAATCGATTATACAGTACTGAAAATACAAATTGTTCGAACCCAATCGATTATGATGATATCGTGTTAAGGATACACGATTTCTATTTAGAAATCGTTTTGAGTTTGTACGTTTTCTCTTTTGAAATTGTCATGGCCACCACAGTCCAATTGCAAAGAAAATCGTGTAAGGAATATACATTTTCCCTTTAAAAAATAAGTGAGAATAGAATGATTTGCCTATATCCATAATTTTTTAAAAACTTCCTAGTTACATCGTTAGCCCAGTTGAAATGTCTAGTACTAAAATAAAAACTCAAACTTACCCTATAATAACATTCCAAGAGTCGTTGGCCACATTATAATTTTTCCTACCTTTATTGCATATATCTTAGTAGCCACATGCATGTAGGCCATGTTTGGATTATTTAATTAATTAATGCCTTGAAGTGAGTACTAAGACAACAAGCGGATTCAGTCCCTTCCCAGAAACCAGGGTCTATCCAACGTTGATTGGTTTTATGGGATTTGTAAACCAGTTGCTCTTTTACGTTGTCTATTTCTCAAGCCAGAATCTACACGTGTAACCTAATCCTTACTCTGCAATGCAACTGCATGGCATCGTCGCACGTGTGTGGCACCGACACGTGGTGCTCAATACTGAAACAGGATACTGAGCAATTAAAAATCATTTATTTATTTTTTTTAAAAATGGCAACTTCTATCAGTCACCGACTTTTGCATCCCTATATAGGAGTCCCCTTCACTCCAATATTTCATCATTCAAAAACTTGTGCTTGTATTCTTCTGATACAAAACTGAGATACACTACTATCAGCTTCAGCACTGAGAGAATCACTGTAACTGCTACTACATTAGATATGAGTTCACCTAAGAGAGCTTGGACTGTGGTTGTTGGTGTTGGAGTTGTGGAGGCTTTGAAGGACCAGGGTCTCTGCAGATGGAATTCAGGTTTCAAGTCAGCTCAGCAAAGTGTGAAAAGCCATGTTAGATCGTTGTCACAGGCAAAGAAGCTTTCTTCTTCCTCTTCTGCTCTGGTTTCTAGCTCAATGCATGAAGAGAAGGTGACACTGTCTGAAGAATCCTTGAGGAAAGTCATGTACTTGAGTTGCTGGGGTCCCAGCTGAAGGAAAGAGAAAGACAACATGGAGAAAACAGTTCTGTTCTTTGAATGTGGACCATGAAGAATTTGTGCCACATCGAGGAGGAGATGTCTCTTGCCATGTTTGGTCTCCATTCATTTATATTATTATTACTGCTATCTGTTCATTGTAACAGTAATCATGAAGAATATCAATTCAATGAAATTTCTACGATCTTCCCAGTTTCCCTTCTACAGATATTGCTTATTTAAATTTTGAAACTCTTTAAATTGAAGAGAAATGCAAGTCATGACTCATGAATGATTCTGCAACAACATAGACTTTATTAAATGTAATATAACATTATATATTCTTTGTCAAAGTAGCTAAAATATTATAGCTATTGTGGAGTGCATATGCAAGAATTATATCATCTCGTCTATAGCTTAATACTACGTTTATTAACTTATCACATTTTTACATAAATTATTATGTTACAAAAAACTGTTGCACGACTAAAATATCCCAGGTCAATAATATGATTCTGCAAAGATCGATTTGATGTTTAAGAACATTGCCAGTGCTGTATGTATAGATCTCATTGTTATTTTACATGATTCTCCAGGAAGTAATGCAGACATCAAAACTTTTTGGTGAGAAACTTGAAAAATTTAAAAACAGTACAATAAAATGATTTAACTTTTCAGTCCTTTACCCTGTATAACATATTTTGGTCATCAGATAATTTTTTATGCGGGTTTATTAAATAAAAGTATATTTAAATTATTAAAAAAAAAAACTTACTTTGGAACCTCAATTATTAGATTCCAAACAGATAAGAGTGTGCTTGATTTGCCAAGCAGACATCATAATGACAGAAAAAATTCGTACTTAAATATTTTATAGTTTAAGTGAGTGTGACAGGGACAGGTGGTCCTAAAACTACGGATTCATTGAACTTGATTCCAAATCTTTACGCTCAGCGAAACCACTGGCTACCCCAAAACCAGTTGCTAGCTAACCATTACTTTATGCCTATGGTTTTTCTAAATCTTTGGCCTTTTCCTCAGTTTAGCAGTTTTCTCAAGTGCTTCTTCACAATATAAAACCACCTTCACTTCAATTGCTCTCTCAATCTAAAATCCTGCAATATATTTCATCCATTCGCTTAAATCACACTACAATATCAAGTCTCAATTGGGTTACTTTTGATCCTTTAAATATCAAAGCAAGAGTTTCTTTGAAGAAGCCTTATAAAAGATGTGTTCAGCAGGCAGAACTTGGGCTGTGGCAGCCAGTGTTGGTGTTGTGGAGGCCTTGAAGGATCAGGGTCTCTGCAGGTGGAATAATGCCTTAAGATCAGCTCAACATCAAGTGAAAAACAACGTGAGATCCTTGTCTCAGGCAAAGAATCTTTGTTCCTCTTCTTCTGCTATGGTTTCTGGAAGATCGAAGGAAGAAGCAAAGCAGTCAGAGGAATCATTGAGGACAGTCATGTACCTAAGTTGTTGGGGTCCCAACTAGAGTCACAAGGGCAATTACAAAACTTTGTGTCTAATTTGATTGAACCTTTGCCCTAAGGGAAGGTGGGGCAGAGATTTCATGGTCATGTCCAAAAATTGCTGTTCTATTGCGACAGATTTGGATGTAAATTTTGATGAATGAAAAATATCTGAATGTGTTAAACCATTTCAAAAATTTTATCTGCTTTGATGTTTTCACTTTTATTAATGCTTGGTACCTCCAGGGGTGAAACATAAGTTTACACTTTCATTTCACTGTTGAAATTTGCTAGATTTCAGCAGAAAAAAATTGGGAGGAAGGAAACACCAATTAGTGTTTAGAAACTTGATTAAACCAGATCTAAAACAGGACTCTAATTGGGGTTAGAAATTTGAGGCGTTTGAAAAATGCAACTAAATTTGGATATGACATTTTTCCCCTTAACATAATAATAATACAAATAAACTACTATTATGCTTAAGAATTAAGTAATAAACAATTTAGAAAAATTTAGATAAGGATCTGAAAAAGAGATTGTTATGATCCTTATCTCCTTGACAATTATAATTCTCTGAGTAGTGACAGTGCCACACCATCCCTGGAAGAAACAATCCATGACCTGGTTGTTGATTATCGTAATGTTAATCTTCAATTGGTATTAGTCCAAAAGAAAAAGAGAAGATGATAGCTTTTTGTTTTAAGTAATATGAAAATTAATTAGTAAACTATTATGAGACCTTTTAGCAACTTTTATTGATTTTTAGAAAGTAGCTTTTGGGCAAGGTTGTTGGCTTATTCCAAGCACAATACTAATTAAAATAATAACGAATCCATGATCATATGATATATTATTGTATAATTAGAACAAGAGGGGATCCAGTTAGGCAAGAATTACTGAGAATTTATATTGGCTGCTGACTGTTTATGTGCCGCTCTAATGACACTAATTTTAAAATTTTAAAATATAAAAAAAAATTAAAATGGGTTCATTCTTAATAAAATCACTTGCTAATAATGTTCTACAACCATATTATGTACTGGTGGCTAATGAAGAAGCTAGAAATAACTTTATTTTCTGTGTTCGTTTAGAGCACAAGGATAAATAATAATAATAGTAATAATAATAAGGTATAATTAGTAGTATACTACCCAGTTTGGTGCTGGAATTTCTAATTGGTACCCGGTTTAAAAAAGTGTCAATTACGTACCCAAATTAGTTTAAGTGCACCAATTGAGTCCATTTAAGTTGACTCCGTTAGAAAGGTTAACGTTGATTGATACTGGTTGGTCTGTGAATTAAATTTGGAACACGTGGAGATTAATTTTTAATGATGTGGAAAGCTGGGGAAGAAAATTAAATGTCTTGTAATGAAAAATTTTAAAAATAAAAGAACGAAAATTAAAAAAAAAAAGGGCGACAAAGCTAAAATAGAAGTCGCAGAAGCATGTGATAAAAATGTGAAATTGGGGAAAGGTGACGCAGGGGAGACGAACTGGTGGAGGATTTTTCGCGAAGTGGTGGAGAAATTGAAGGCGACTTTCGAACACTGAAGTGGAGACTTGAGAGCGACTTGTGGGCCATTGATAACGAAAGGTTGATATTGTGTTTTTCTCTGATTTAGTGATTAGGGTTTTGATGTTAGGGTTGATTTTTGTGAAGTTGGGGATATTGGAGAACAGGTTGTTGTTGAGTGAGAGGATGGAGTGGCTAATGAAGATGTTTGTGTTGGGGATGGTGAAGAGGAGTTGGCTGATAAGGAAAATGGTGTGGGTAATGAAGAAGTTTGTGTTGGGGATGGTGAGGAGGCCTTGGTTGATAAGGTGAATACAAAAGTAATTGCACCCTTTAAATACATCATTGTCACCACTCCGCTGCTTATAAAATAAAAACAAAAACACACAAAACGAGAGGAAGAACAAACTGAATTAGGGCACAACAAACTGTCAGGATATTGATGAAGAAGAAACTGGATTAGGGCAGAACATAGGAGAGGAAGAAGATAATGAAAAATGAGGGCCAATCTTCTTTAAATATAAATACCATGTGGAACTGTACAATTATAATTTCAACCAGTCATTTGTTATTATTTGACATGTATCCCTTCTGCACTGCCACCTCACCACTTCTTAAACGCCGTTTCGGAATATTTAACGGTATGGACTCAATTGGTGCACTTAAACTAATTTGGGTACGCAATTGACACTTTTTTTAAAGGGTACCAATTAAAAACTCCAGCACCAAACTGGGTACTATACGACTAATTATACCTAATAATAATAAATTAAAGGAAGAGAATAAAGAAAAATACCAATCCTGACTAGATTTATTTCGACACTGATGTGGTTAGATATGAAGCCAACTTTATTTGGATTGCTGAGTTTGTTTTTGTTCTTATCAAAATTGCTTTTTGCTTGAAAGAGCAAAAATCACAGCTCATCCCATACCTTCTATGTTGTCACTGTATTTCGTTTTGGATTAAAGACTTTCTTTTGTAATAATGTTCCAAAAAAATCTTGATGTATATAAGTTATTTTAACCAATTTCTCATAAAAATCGGTGTTTTTATTTAAAAATAACTTTACAACTACAAGCAATTACTATTGGATAAATAAAAGGTTTGATATGGCTGTGTTACACATTTGTCAAATGTTGATAAGAAGGAGCAAATGATTGCAGAGAAGGAAGAATCACAACAACTGTAAAGCCCGGGAATCCATGGCATAAACGAAACGGACCTCAAACACACAAATCAAAATCACAGAATTGGCTGCAATGAGTCCGAATCCAATTTTTCATTCCATTCCATCACAGTAAAATTGACGCCACCATCTCTGCTACCAAATTGTCTCACTCATAAAGGTACTTACCAGTACAAGGTAACTACCACCGTTTTCGACAAAACAAGAAAAAAGGTTGTAAATCAAACACGACACAGCACAACACACCCAAGGGTCACATTCAAAACCTTGGCTTTTTCTTGGACAGGCTTGCTAAGTTCGAGCGTTTTTACCAACAGACACAACTTTCATAGCATTTCTGCCATACCTGCCAAATCTACCTTCGTGTCCCTCTCTCACTGAGCCCAAAGCTTGAAACTTTGCAGGCTTTTCTCCGACCCAGTTGCCGGAAGTGGCGGTTCCCGGTGAAATGGAGGTGGAGAGTGAAAAATTAGGGTCTGTTGGGAAGGTTTGGAGTTTTTGTAGAAAGCCATTTTGGCAAACAACTCACACTCCATCTTCTTCTTCATCTTCCACATCTTACAACGTGCACAATGTTCACCAGCAAAATCAGAATAATCTTCAATCTGTTGATAGATCCGGTCAGCATTCTTCAACCACTGTCTCATCTGTGGCAAAGTCTCTGCTCCCTACAAAGAGGAGACTCCGTCTTGATCCTGCCAATAAGCTTTACTTTCCATGTAGGTGTCTCTTGAAACTTGTTTATTATGTTATAATAAGCAATGTTATACCTTCTGATGCATCTTTTCAATATTTTATATGTTAAGTATCAAATGAAAAAGGAAATATATTTAATATCTTGGACACATAAAAAACTATTTAATACTTACGATATAAAGGAAGCAGAGGATTTATATCAAGATATTATAAGAAGATTTAGAATTATTCTCTTGCGTGTGTACGAGTGTGCTGAATTTCGTGTGAAATTAATGTTTTGTTTCAATTTGCTTGGTCTAGATATTTCATTTTCATTTTACAGCCTTGTGAATGGGTTGCTCTAATCATAGTTATCATGGCTAACGTTCACATTTGTCCATTCCATTTTTTTTACCTTGCTTTATTGTTTTGCTACATTTTAAGATGACCTGTCTTTTAATAGGTGAAATCAAGTATATGATGATGAGAAAACGGATTCATCGATTTGTTTGTAGTGGATGTTAGGTTTGTCCTTGCTTGATTCAATGTGACTTTGTTTTGATTTGAAGATGAACCTGGTAAGCAAGTTAGGAGTGCAATCGCAATCGAAAACACTTGCAAGTCTCATGTAGCTTTCAAGGTGTGGTTTCTATTTCTGTTTTCTTCTTTGCCATCATTTTCTTGTATTCAGAAATTATGTGTGAGAACATTATCAACATGTTACTCCATATCATAAATTGGCTAATAACTCTGTCATTCATGGTATTCATCGTATGATGTAGAAAACTGTAAGTTTTAGTCTCTACACATGCATGAAAGTTAAGTTTTGGTAAATTACTGTAGGAAATGTAATATGTTGATCATGACCCTCTTCATATAGGGTTTCATCATGGCATATATCTATAAGATGATATGAACACTGATATTTTTATATACTGCCTTTTTCTTATGTTTATCCACTATTTAGGTTACTCCAAATGATGATGTTTTCTTTTTTCTTAGTTTCAAACAACAGCACCCAAGAGTTGTTATATGCGTCCTCCAGGTGGTGTTCTTGCTCCTGGTGAAAGTATAATTGCCACCGGTAATTTGTGCTTTTAAACTCGTGCTAAATAACATGGTCAAATGCTTAGAAATTGGTGATTCCTCTCATAACTGTCTCACATCTTTGGCAGTATTCAAGTTTGTGGAGCCACCAGAGAGCAATGAGAAACCAATTGAACAGAAAAGCAAGGTTAAGTTTAAAATCATGAGCCTGAAAGTGCAAGGTGAAATCGATTATGTACCTGAACTGGTAATTTATTATTGCTCCTTTTGATGATATCTGGCATCAACATCATCTGTAGTTTTCATTTATATCTTAGCTTGTTCATGTAAGATAAAGTTCAAACCTTCTTCAAGTTCGTGGCACAGTTAACATTTTCTTGATGGTGTGTATGTCTTAAAATCCTTGTTTTTTTGTGTGTGCGGAAAAGCTGAAGATGTTAACTTAAACAAAGATCAAGAAATTTGTATTCCATGTGAGTACTGTTGAATATTTTAAGATAATAAATAGTACGAATGGGAGTTTGGCATGTGTTAGTTATTGGAAATGAAGGTGGTTCTGGAACCTTTGTGCTGTATCGATGTGAGTATTGTTGAATTTATTAAGATAACTTTTGCTTATAAATAGTTCTAAGAGATTCTATTTTTTACCAATGGGAATTTGGCATCTGTTATTGGAATGGAGGTTCTGGAACCTTTGTGCATATTCATGACCTGATTTTACTTTCTTTCTGGGGACTTGAGTTGGTGTAGCTTATTTATTTGCTGTCTCCACATTTACTTGTGACATGTATCATACTTGAATATACATATGCCTGAACGTTTCCTGATTTTCTTCACACAACTAATGTCAGAACTGAATTTTATATGAATTGCCTTCTCGGGTATATCACTCTTAATGCATTTTATTTAAGGTGAGTACATAAGGTTTTGAAAGTAAAAATATTATGGAACACTTTTTTGTTGCTAGCATTGCAACTTTGATTATATTGTACACAACCTACGTAAAGATAAATAACAACGAAGAATGCCATTCGAAATCCCTTAAGCTGATTGCAAGCATTCACAAAATCATTTTTCGCAATTCATCTTTTGCAGGTGTGACTTGCAAGTCTTGTGTTAGGAATATAAGTGTGAGTCTAAGTCCCACATTGACCAGAAATGAGAAAATAGAGCACTATATAAGAATAAAGACTCATAAACCCATTGTCTTAAGGTTTTAGATTGAGAGTGGTGTCAGTGTCTTATGTGGTTTGGTTTAGATCTCACTGGTGTTGTATCTCCCAAAATGATACCCCTCCTTATAAACCTAACATCTTGGACTTATTCCTGCATTGATAAATAAGCCAAGTCTATATTATGTTACTTTGAACATTTTCATCGAAGTGTTTTGGTTTCTTGAATAAATAAATAGGCATGCATTCAGTACACAAAGCAAATTAGAATTTAACATGTAGAGGTCACATATTTTATCCTGCAGTTTGATGAGCAAAGAGATCAAGTGGCAATAGAGCAAATTCTTCGGGTTATTTTTGTGGACCTTGAACGGCCTAGTCCTGTAAGACTACATATCTCACACATGGCATGACATAACACAAGACCACTACCATTTTATTAATTGTAGTTATAATTGAAAAATTGTAGTTATAATTGAAAGCTGTTGTTTCTGTAAGGTACTGGATAAGCTCAAACGAATGTTGGCTGAAGCTGATGCTGCACTTGAAGTGAGAAAGAAACCGCCGGAGGAGAAAGGTCCTCAAGTAGCCGGAGAAGGCCTTGTTATAGATGAATGGGTTAGACACTCTTCTTGCCACATTCTTTTGTTTGAGTACATAATATATAGTCACTTACAATGACTATTTCAAAAGTCATATCTGTCATGACTTTTTATCAGGTCGATTTAAGGTCCAAGCAGGTAAAGTTCTTGCTTTAGGCCTCTCAAAAAAAAGTCTCTAAAATTTTTTTGGCCTCCAATAAACTGTTTTAGTTGTAAATAAAAAGGCTTCCTAGAAAAGAAAAGGTCTCCTAAAAATTGTTTTATAGTAAATAAAAATATTTCATTCTTAAGTTTGTTTTAGATCTTTCAAACTCTTTGAAACTCTTCGGTTTTTTCTGTTTCTTATTAGTTGAGTATGTGAAATTGTTTATACTAATAATGCATAAATGTTAACTCTTTACTTATATTCAATATTCTCCTTCTATTTTCTCATATTCTGCATCTTTTCTCCTTATGTAGAAAGAAAGAAGAGAAAGATACTTGTTGGCCCAACAGCAGGTCCAAGGTGTTGATTCAGTGTAAAGTGTTTCTCTCCTTCTTTCCTTGGGTCAAGCCCTTAATGTTATTTGATTGTATACTCTGAAATTGAATTCCAGACTCACTGATCTGATATGTCATACATGGTTGAAGCGCCTAGAAAATTGCTATAATACAATAATGAAATCCTGTCTTTTTCTTTTTCAACAATGTCTGTGATGTTATTATGTACGAGTGAATACTTAATTTTACTTTTACATCATCATCTATAATTTTAGCTCGTCGGTTTGAGAAGTATATGGGTTATTCTTGTCTTCAACATAATTATTTTCCTTTGAACGATGGATCAGTACAATTGATTATAATAAAATAGTATTGGCATTCATAAGCCATTAGTTCTTTATAGTTGTTTATCAGGTGAGAAAAAGCAAAGTTGGTAGCATTCATGGCGGCTATAACTTAAAAGATTATAATCTCATTTTTTTTTTCTAGTTGGTCCAAAAAATAGTAAGGCTTCTTTAAGATTTTTTCATCAGTTGGAGATCAAATGAAATCAGAGATCTTATATATAATAGATAATTAAGAGGTTAGTGGTTTGAAGTAGTCAAGAAAATTAAATAATAGATAATTAGTTAACAATCATGATCTTTGGATATGTTTTTTAAGGGCTTGTCACTATATTAGTTGGTGACAGTGGAATACGCATTTGAAATGATCTCCTATTTCATCTTTCATTTGGTTATGCTTTTTTGGTACATGATCTGGTTATACTAATATTACGACATTCCAGAAATAGAAATGCTTTGCCTTTTACCAGAATGTTTGCTTTTTCCTTTGAATCCAAAGGGATTCACTCAAGCAGCTTCTGCATAATGTAGATGTTACACATGATGATAGAGTTATTTGATTCACAGCTATTAATTATTTTTCAAACACACATTATTATTATTATTACTGTTATTATATTTTTAATCAATGTATATAAACCTTCACCACTTGGAGATTAAGTCAAGTCAGAGATTCTAAATACTCTTATTTTTTTTTTTTTGTGAATAGAGGTTATGTCTTGAATGAGTCAGGAAAGTTGGTAAGAATAGATAATTAACTATCAGTCACTGTCATTTTGTATATGTTTTTAGGGCATGTCTTTGTAATATAGTATACAGATGCTGATTTAACAAACAAAACAAAGTGGGTAGGTCCACTTTGAAAATTAAATAAGCATATCTCCTTTTTGTAAAGTGCAATATATAAGTACCAATTATTAGAGCTTATCATGATGTTAATCCTGGGGTTGCCATCACTCATATGCCATGTGAAGCAGAGTATTAGATCTGTTATAAAGATTAAAAATTATTTATGTGTTGTTAAACAATTTAGTGACACTTATTAATTTTAATTGCTTTAGTCCGTCGCATATATTCTAACATGAGTTCAGATTTTTTACTTTTTATTATTTTCTATTGTGTCTTCTATGTTAATGTTAATATTTTAGAAAATATTTAATATATTTTAAAATATTGAAATAAGTGTTTATCAGTGTAATTTATAAAAAAACAACAGAAGACTGGTAAAAAGAAACACAGTAAAAATTCTGAATTTATTCTAACGGTTATAAAATAAAACTAATAATAAAAATAATAAAAGAGAGAAAAAAGAAAATAGAAGAAAGAATAAATTATGAGAGAATAGAAATACGATAGTTCAAAAAAAATATAAATCAAATAGTTAACACAAAATATTAGATAAAAAATAATGAATTATTTGAGTATCAATCATACTAAATCATACTAATTATATGAGCTGTATCAATTATTAGACCTTAAATTATAATATTTTTGGATAAAAGATAATATTGAGATGAAAAGTTCTTGCGGATAAAAGTTAAGTGGAAGTCAAGTGATACTCTGTACTGATAAAAGAAAAAAAACATTCCAGTAAATAATGGTTCTAGTGAATAATGTGGTAATAATTTCATTGAAAATTTTGATGGTAAAGACAACAATATGATAGTATAAACTGTGACCAAGCAAATGCAGCAGGTTTTGGATTGATGGAATGAAGGACATAGAATAGATTCCTTCTCAAATCATAAATGGTGAACGTTGTAATTCATTGCACAAGAAATAGAAATAGGCCAAGTTCATCCCCTACAAAACAAAACGACGTGCTTTCCAACAATTCTAGTGTCTTCATACACACAGATTTTTTACCAAAAAAAGTGTAAAAAAGTAACGTCTTCTCTGCATATGATTGCATTAGCTGTTACCGGTTAGAGTGACCACAAACTTGTCTCTTTTTCAACGTGTTCATCCAAGTACAAACGAAACCATGTTGAAAGGTAAAAAAAATTTGTGAAACATCTTTCAGTGTCATCCAATAAAAGAAATACATGATTTAAAATAATAACCATTTTTTTTTTAAATGAATAGTTTATATAGAAACTAGTGAGTAACAATAGTGACTCAAGCAAGCTATCATCCAAGGTGGTGTAAAGTGTAAAAGTGGAAAAAGGGTAAAAGCTGTTTTTTTTTTTTATCTTAAAGAACGAATAGAAAAATGACAAGTGCAATGCGTGGCGGTGAGAGAGCAAGAGAGAGAGAATGGAGCCATGCGCAGGCACGTGATCACTGCCCACGGCCCATAACTAGTGGATCATCGTACTGCAGGCCCATCCTCCGAGAATGCCACCAACACCAACGTGTCATCGCCACAGTTCCGCACATAACACGTATACCATCAAATGAATAAGAAAAGGGCGAAAAAGAATGGGCCACATATGAAAGGACGAAACTACCCCTTCATAAAACAACACTCTTCCTGGGTCAGAGTTTAGGAAAAAACAAACTGAGAGTGGGACCCATGAGTAATGAAGAATTGAAGAGAGAGAAAATAAAGATAAAAGAAGAAAGGGACATTAATGTTGTGAAGGTAAAGGTGAGTCATAGGTGACAATTATGTCTCTTTCGGATAAGTCCACCACCTGTTTCCTCGAACCACCACTCTTATCTCTCACACTCAACAATACTAATACTGTCTCTCACCATTAATTATATTAAATTAAACACATGACTTAAACTTAATTAAGCTTTGTTAAATGCTACTATCACTGATTAGTATTAGAATACCAAACAAAATTAATAATTTTAATTGGAATGGTGTATAGTATCACGCAATCTAAATACGTGTGTATAAAATACTAGTATTAAAGAAGAGTTAATAATGATACACCAAATCTCTAATATGTATTAATCTATATGTTTAGGTGGAGAATGGGGCCCACCTGTGATGAGTATTTTATACAAAATTATATCCCAAGTGCTTCCCGTTTCTTCTATAAATTCCCTCTTCCTCAACCGATTCATTTCACTACTAACGTTTCTCTCACCTGTGTTGCGAATTAAGAACAGAAGGAAAAGAAAAAAACGAAGAGAAAAATGAGTTACTTGAACCGTGTTTGGATGGCGGCCACCGTGGCTGTGGCGCAGGGTCACACCGATCCTGGCTACAAGTGCAAGACGGCGCTCAACTCCATCCACCACAACCGTAGCCGCCTCTTCTCCGGCGGAGCTCTGTCGGATCTTCGCCCCTTGTCCGGCGTCGTGGGATCTGACGGCGCCGGCGCTGTGACGGGGAGCCCTGACGTGGAGAAAAGGGTGACTCAAGCGGACGAGTCTCTGCGAAAAGTGATGTACTTGAGTTGCTGGGGCCAGGGCTGAACCGTGCGTGGCGTTGACAACGGTGGAGATTAAAGTGGTGCCTGGAAATGGTGGCCCGGCCCTTGTTTTTGGGTCGGGTTCGGTTCTGAGTTGACCTGACCGGGTCAGAGGGGATGACTCCGGTTGGAGAGAAGAACTTGGAATGATGCGATCTTGTAAATGACGTAGCTATGTATGTGTACAGAAGATAACTGGTTTTTCCCACTCTCAGAGTGGATGGTGATGATGAGATCTGAACTTATTAATAAGAATACCTAAAATTATTCAAACTCTGCTTCCCTTTTATCATCATCAACTTTGAGTTTAATTTAACAAAATATCTTCTAATTATGATGTTTGAGCAATAATTGATTTAACGCTTAAACAACCAAAACATGAAGAGTTAAGGATTGAAATTTTCGGGTTTTCTACTTTTTGTTCTGGAAGTATGTTTGTATTTCACAGGAAAGTGGTTTAGTTAAAGAAAATTTGGTTTAGAAGAATCTGAGAACGCATCTGCTCCTAGAATCTCAAGTTTAGAAACCTTTAGTTCTTTCAGTTAATGTCAGAAACAAGTTACCAGGCACAGAAAGTTAAGACATGAATCATGATTCCAAATTGTAGACAAAAACTTAGGATTTGGCGAAGACGGTGTTCTAATTCTTGCATCAATTGAAACTAGGTAACTAGTCAATGATTATTGATCTCTTGGTGTTTGGATACTAAAGTGCTGTTAGAATCTGACTGACTTTTTTTATTAGCTCAATTTTGGTAAAGAAAAAGTGACAACAGATAAAAGGGTGCTTTCGATTTGTTCTTTTATTAAAATTGGAGCTTTCGTGAGAGTATAATATTTTTAAGTCTTACTTTGGTTGAATAATAGTACCAAAAGTATATAAAGAATAAGTTTAGCTTGAATTGTGTAACCATGGGGAAAAAAAAAACTATTAAAGAAATTGAATGAACTTTCGAGAATGCCTTCTGGTCACAAAAGTGGATGCAACCGTGAGTTACAATCAAGTACAGGGTTTACACTTTACAGAGAGGAGTGGGGTAAACTTCTTTTGGCAATGAGAAAATAAGTGATTCAACAGCATAACAAAAAGGCAACGGAATGTAAACTAAAAAAGAACAAGGGTTCAAACATTCACAACCAGACACTGCAAGAAACTGGGACAATCAATCATACTCTAGTGAATAGTAATGTTATTCACGGCAGAGCAAGCATATTACATTACAACTCATGTCGATATAGGTAACGACATATTTCTCTGGTTTTGGTTTCCAGCGCTTGGTTTTATCTCCCATGATCGTAGCAGATGTTGCTCTTCCTCGGGATGGATAAAAGGCAAAGAAATCTCACGGATCATCAGATCACCACAAAATGGGCATTCACTAGCTATAGCATCATCCAGTTGTGACCGGAGCTGCACATAATTTGACACCAGAACATTCAGCGTAACTCCATCAAAGTACAAGCATTTAATGGTAGAACAAGAAAATAAATTTGAAACTTAAATTTCACTGCAAGAAAAATGCAATGTTGAGCAATAAATTTCTGCCGTTAACTACAAATACATGCTACGCGGTGTGCATGAAAGAAAGCTCTGGACAAACCTTGTCTACAGTGCTCAGGCTAGGAATGGACTCCTCTGGAGAAAGGGTGCCATTGGATTCTCTTTTTGTTTCACTGCCCATCAAAGTTAGTTGTTTCTGCAGATCCAGTATATACTCAGCCTGCAACATTTTCCCAAATTATTCAATCTGAATGATGGTACTGGCAAGAATTAGTATATACTGGTTTGTGGTGGGGGCAACATTTTGACGCCATGAAAAACAAGGTTATGACAATTATAACAAAACTTGAGAATAAAATTTCTTTAGGATATAAAACTAACGATATTGTCAATTTATGACCACTGTATTAACCCATGTTGAAGGGTCCAAATCAAACAGCATTTGCAGTGTATTTGCGTCATTTTAATTAACTTTGTGAAAAATAACAGAGTTTTGGATATCCCCTCTCAAAACTATCCATTCTTTTTAATGTTACAACTAAAGATAAGATCACTGTGTCCTTTCAACTTTGTTACATCGCTTTTCACACTCACATCAGTGTTGGACTAATCTGAAAAAACAAACTTTCAGGTACCATAATGTGAAGTAGTCGCAATGAGATGACAGTAACGAGATAAAGGCATTGTATTTACCTGGGAATCAACTGTGCAACGAGTCACATGGGCAATCAGGCACTGTGCGTGGAAGGCATGTCCACACGGAAAGATATAAAAGGGAGCCATTTGTCCTACTAATGTAAAACCTCTACCCATGCCGACGTCCCTCCCTACCGCTAGAATTTTCCGTCGACAGACCTATCGGGAGTCGGAATAAAATGATTTCAGCTTAGGGCATCGGTTCAGCAAACTAAATCAGAAAAACAAAAGCAGAGTGATCTTAATGTATCAGTAAGCGCAATACCCCGCATTCCTCGTCTCGATCAATAATAGTGCATCTTTGAGCAAGTGCACTGATATCATTTCTGATGTTGTCAGCACCGCGGGTTGCATCATTCATCTCATCTTTAAGCTGTTCAATTTGCTTATTGTAATCCTCCAATGATGAGCATATAGCCTCCTGCACAAATTTAGTTAAGCTTACCAACCGGAGTTCAAGAAAACCAATAGCAATTATCTAAGACATATAGTTCACATATCACATTCTTTAGTTAATTTTGACAGAAGAAGCTATTGTAATATGCAAATGTCAACAGAGAACAAAAGTAAAATAAAACTTAGCTAGTAAGTGTCACTACGAGATAAATTGATCAGATTTGAAAATTGTCAATCAAGATGACAAAATCAGAACAAAAATAACTGTACCTTGAAGTCATCAATCAGTGCAAAATCTGGAAAGAATGGTAATATGTCTTCAATCTTTAGCAGGCCATCAGTTTCTTTAAGAAATGCAATTGCCTTCCTAATGTTTTCTCTCTTAGTTCCTTTTTCTTGTTCAACAACATGCTTAGCAATCATAAGCCAGAGTTTCTTTCTCAAATCTTCATCATCTTCAACCTTGTCAGCTTCGGCCATAGCAAGCTCTGAATCAACCTGGTATAGGAAAGTCAGTGAGCACAAAATTATGACAATTAAAAATGAAAAAGTAAAGCATCTTCAAAATATTTAAAGGCTTATTTTTTATTTCTTTGTTGGGATGTAAAAATATTGAAAATTTAAGAAACTTCTAACTGGATATGTTGAACTACTTTTCAAAACCTGGCTGAGAGAACTATATATTCTGCAAGACCACTAACATATCCCAGCCATAAAGGTAGAAAAATCCCCCAATGGAAGGTACTTTTGGTCCTCATAAGTGAATTATTCCCAACATCAAGATTTCTAGTGCATAAAGAATAAAACATCTGCTAGAATTGGTTGCCCTTGCAGAATCCCTAAAAGATATAAGTACGAGTGAAATATCACCAATGAGGAACATTTGTAAAGCAGTCCAGCAGATATTTCTAATTAAGCAACACCATTTTTGTATTAAAGCAGTGGTGGAAGTTGGAACTTAACAATCATTATATGACAAATTCTAACAACAAACTCTTCAACACACTTTTCTAAACACATTCTCTACTACTGACATAAATTTATTAATAACACATTTTTTTGTGGGTTCCACTTCCCACTTAATGATTCTTGTCATGATTTTATAATGTTTAATAAATTATAACCAATAATCAAGAGTATATTAGAAGGAATTTGACAAAACTCCTTGTCGTCATATTAATATCACCTGTAGGGCAAGAGCAACCGCTTCTTCATGCATAGACATCATACTGTATATATGAACACATGCACGCATTCGTTTTTCCTTTAGGCAAAGACGCAAGGCATACTTAGGATCATAGAAGAACTCGGGACCATTTTCCGGTCCTTTCCCAAATTTGCATTGTAGGAAACGTAGAAGTGAACTATCATCTTCCTGAGTAGACAAAAAGAAAAAGAAACAAATACATAAATAGGCACAATTGTCAACACTAGACAGATCCGAGAAGTTGTAAATTTCTTTAAATCTTATCAAGATAAACCACTATTTCCATGTATCAGCTGCAAGAGATGAGACAAGTTTAAGACTCGGTCAAACCTCAATTGATTAATCAAAGTTATATTTTATAAAGAAAAAGGCACATATTAGAATTTCCATTAATATTTCCATGGAGGATCTTGTTCAACTTATATTTACAATTGCAATCCCAATCATAAAATATGCACAGATTACCAACTCCTTATGAAAATTGCACAGGCATGGATAATTATAGCATCCATTTGTTCATTTGCAAGAACACATGTTCATTCATCCATATATAGATATAGATAATATCAAAATACAATAGGAATATGAAACACCCTTCATAATCACATCAGAAGTACAAGGATCATGGATGTAGAAGCAAGACACCCAACCTGTTTTGCATACAAAGAAAGTAGCAGGTTATGAACTCCAGGGTCTTCATTATGTAATCGATGAACGCAATATTCAAGATATTTAATGACTTCATGTGTCTCATTCCTGCATGCAAAAATAGTTTACATAAATGAACTTAAAATTCCAAAACAGTATCAATAAAGTGAAGAAATCTGTCAGAAGAAAGACACAGAACACAAAGAATAAATAAATTGATGAACACAAGTGTGACTGAAACATTTAACTGAATAAAAATGCAAACACAAATATGTAGTACTTTGCATGTGGTTCGCTTGAATAGCGCATCATTGCAGGAATCAGTTTCCTTGGGTTCAGATTCTTTGTAGCCATCCATGACTCCACAGTTTCATATGCATCAAGGGCAATAAGGTCCGGAGCAAACTTATACTGCATAGGACAGTCAGTATTGTCCATAATTTGTTACATTTCTCAAAATAAATTGAGAGGCTACTGTTCCACTTAAAAGTAATGGCTGAAATAGCTAGAGACGAATGGGACACAATAGAGAAATAGATTTTCACACCCCAAATCCTAAAAGGTGAATCATACCTGCAGATCTATAGGCACAGCAGGTTTCTGAAGCACTTCTAATGCTTTCTTTGATTCACCTTGCTGGAAAAAGAAACAAAAACAGAAAGTAAGAGAAAAGGAAATATAATCAATGAGATTGTATACTTCTATAAAGCAATAGAGATCTGGATTCTGGGAATGGAAAACTTTAGTAAAGATGATGAAATAAATTGCAATCAGGGCACCTGAATGTAATGGTGAACTACAATCTCATAGTGCCCTTCTAAGCTCGCAAAATATACCAATTCTTCAACTCTTCCATAACTGTAGAAATTGAAAAAGCAAAATTATATTAGATTAACGGTCATATAATATATAACTAACTTCAGACAAAGTTATAAATGACAAGGAAATAAACCACTAAATAAATTGGAACTTCTAATCGGATTGATATGATAAACAATAAAAGATTATGTTATTGTGACAGGGAGTTGGGTATCATGGGGTGTTTAAGCTCCACATCACTAATAATAGGATTCTCAGTGGTGTACCTAAGTGATTTGCTATTCCCCCTGAAAAGCTAAATATTAAGGGAGAGTTCCTCAAGTGTTTAGATTAATTGGTTACAACGTTTTCATGCGAGTGAAATGTTGTAGAGTGCAGTCCCGCTAGGACATCAACTCTTAGGAGCGGAACTACAATGGGAACTTGGACATTATGGAGTGCCTAAGTATCATATTGAGTAGTATTGGGGTATTATGCGATGAATTTACAATTGTGAAAGTTGCCATATCAGATCCAAGGCCGAACGCAGAAGGATGGAGTCATTCGTCATCATCAATGAATCAAAATAGCTAATAATGCATATATTAATACCCTTTATTTTCAAACTAAGGTATGCAAAGGCATCAGATGTAACTAGCAATCCAAATTAAGCTGGTAACCCAAGTTATATCAAGCATCTACAACATACCCAAAATAGCATTAAAAATAAAATAAAAGATACAAAGTGGTGGGGGGACTCTACCAGAACTCACTCAAGGAACGACCCTATAAAGAGGTAGATTAAACATATCCCTACAGAATTCATATCTAATAAAATCCGAAGTAGTATCCCACCATATACTACACTGTTTTTTAATCCCAAAATGTCTGCATATGTTACTGCTCAATCTTGTTATACATTATAAAAAGACCTTGTTATGTTGAATCACTCGTAGAGACAAAGGGTGTCCACATTTTACAAATTTAATAGTTTCTCTTGAATAATTTATTATCATAACTAAATTTTATAAAACTCTAAAAACTATAAAACTAATTAAATCCAAACAAACATGGAACTGGATACTCCCACTCTGCCCTTAAAGAATATCCTCTTTCTTTCCTACGTATTTTTGTTGAATTAAACCCTAAATGAAATACCCCGTGGTTGAAAGAATTTTAAAAATATAAACTCCCAGAACAGTATAAATAAAATTGAAGGAAACAGGTAAGTAGCAAGAATTAATGTCCAGTCAAAAACATGTGGCAGGCATATCAAGTATCAAATAATACCTTTCTAAAAGTTTCATTGTAGTTGCTTCATCCAATACATCCTTGCTGTCACTGAGAAAAGCACGAAACTCTTTAATAATTGATTGGTACTCTAAATTGCTATTCTTTGATTCAGAGTCATCTTCCAAGAGCAGTCGGTTTATCTAAAAGATCAAAAGACATGAAAACCAAATTAATTTGCATGCCAAAAATATCTATGAACTCACAAGATAAATATTAAAGAATACAACTGAAGGAGTAACTTAATTGCCTAAGGCCATACTAGAGTATCAGAAATTGCTTCAAAGATCTAGCCATTTTCTCAACAAAAAAAAAAAAAAAAAAAAAAAAAAAAACCTTTACCATAAATCTCTAAGCGTTAATGTTTTACTACCATGTCTTCATATTAACATTGTGAACACAGCATATTTGTATTTTCAGGTCAAGCTAATTATTTCACAAAGGTTGGCGTCTGTGGCTTTCCTTACACACAAGTTTATATAACTTAAATTTCTTAAAGCAGTGAAGAATATTTTTCTGATCACACTTACTGATGGGACCATGGTTTTTGTGTTTGTTTCAGCATTTAGCTTAAGCTCCAGGGTAACTTTCCCTGGCTAGGAGTAATTTAAGCTCTTTACTACCGTAATTTAGCTTGAACATTAAATTTGCATCCATAACAATAAGAATTGTTTCTTTTTCCTATCACTCATTCTTCATGTGCCCCATGTACAAATAAGTGAAACAATAAGGAGTTTGTGGAAAACAGATGGAATTTCAAGACACATTATACAGAATTAAGCACCATTCTAGTTTTAATTTGGATATCATATAAGGTTTTGTTATGCCATTGTTAACAGAAAATGAGATAAAGGAATTATCCTTCCAAATGTCAAGAATGTAGAACCTTGTCCAAATACAATTCAGTTGCCCAAGTGGATATCATTGTTATTTGGCATTTGTCGCTCTTTTCCAAATTATCAAGCTTCCGCAATAAGAAAGTTCTCAAAGCATCCTACATAAAAGAAAGAAACCTAAGAATGAGTCAATTTCAAATCCAAAAATTTAAAAATTAAATTCAGGATAAACCAAATCAAACCAGTTTGCATATGCCCACATAGGAAAGCAATCACTGTAGAGATTAAATGCACATAAGAAAATACAAAGATGCAACATTTATTTATCATTTATTAAACTTAATACACTCATGTATTAAAGCAGGCTGAATGAAATACTAGTATAATCAAAAAGATTTCTTATAGATAGACAAAATTACAATGTAATTTTTTCTAAAAATGCACACATTGATGAAGAATGCAGCCACAGTATAATTCATATTTAATGGCCAGCAGCATGAATAGTACCTGTTCACCAGCACTAATGAACTTCAAAGTGACCTCTTCAAATGATAAAATATAATTGATCTGCAAATAACATTCCTGTCAGATTTTTTTTTTCTTTCGGATTATCAACACAAAGTCCCAAGTGTTAATACTAGAAAGCATTACTTAAGTACAAAAAAGAATCACAATTATAACCAAATTATCAGAACAGAGCACTTTATGTAAAGATGATGCTGCCAAAATCTTCTACACCTTCAAAACTTTAAATTTATTAACTGAGCTCATTAAACATTCAGAGGCCTGTCTTTAGGGAACGATATTAATACGCAATGATTTGGAAACTTTTGGTCCCAATTTGGGAGCCTTGAAAATATATAGCTATAAGAGTCCAGTCCACCATGAAATATAGCAAAGGGCAGCACAATTATTTTTAAGTAATCAAGTATCATGAAAGCAAAGGAAGCTCTTGCAATAATGTAACAAACTAAATCTAGCAAAATAATGAACTCAGAGGGGATTTACTTTGGCATAGAAAGATGCAGCTCTAAAATAATCTCTAGATGAAAACGCAGCTTCAGCCTGCACCATAAATTATTACAATCAAACTCCAAACTATCTTGTGGCAAAAAGATTATCATGAATTCAGACAAACTATTTCTTGGGCAGCAGAGTGAACAGTACCTGCACTAAATATACTTGGTCTCTTTGAAAAGGGTCACGGCAATTTGCTAAAGCAGCAGCATATTCATTCATGTCAAGATATACTTTCCACATATCTCGGCCCTCATCATTGATAGACACCTACTAAATTATCAAATGCAGCAGCAATTATAACCAGGCCAGTTAGATCCAAAATTCAGAAGGTTACAGAATTCAGAGAACACAAACCTGAAAGATGGAGTTTTGGTCATATGCATAAAACAGACCAGCTGTGGCATCACTACACAATCCTATAATACCCTTTGATGCTGAATCGGAAGTTTGATCAAACTGAAGTTCCTCAATTATGTGCTCACTAATTCTGTTTACAACCTACAAATGTTCAAAAAATTCAGCAAGCATGTATAAAACTCTTTAAATTGGGATTGTGACGTATGGGTGAAAACAAAACTATTATACAAAAGTGCATACACACCTTAACCTTATTACCCAGAAGCAACAAGAAATGGAATTCAGACAATGCCATTGAACTTGGTTTGACTACTTCAGCTCCTTCAGACAATTTGGAGTAGTCCAAAAGAGCTTTGTTCTCAATAAAATTTTCATTTGCACCCGAAGAACTGTCAAAAAGTGAGAGAAGGGTGAATAAGTTCCTAAAAAAACAAGATGTAAGGATTCGCAATAGCAACCATTCATGAAGCACCAATAGCATGTTCAGAAATGAGGTTTGTAGGATCGTGACCCACATAGTGAACATGTTCCAAATCAATATTGATTAAAGATTAAACAGACAACAAAGTCAAGTCATTCTATACTACCTCTGTTGTCCTCCAAAATTTAAGCCACCATGGTAAATACCAGCTCCAGAAAGCCATGCAAAATGTACAGCTCTCCGTTGCTTAATGAAAAAATGCAACTCACTGGAAGATAATCAATAGAATGAAGTCTTAGAAAAGATAGATCATATACAAACAACACATATGAAGGACTGTAAAAATAAAGTCATTTTCTGCATTTAGACTGTTGAATGCTTCCATGATATAACAATAGTATTATGTTTTTAGAGAAAGAGGGAGAGAGAAACCACTTGCCTGTTTGGTATGTCACCAGGAAGTTCCATAAAATGCACAGTACGATCTAAATAACCTGAAAAAACAGTCTACATTTGTATAACAATCAGTAAAATTGAACTTTGAAAGATAATGAAGGGTATAATAAAAAAAGATAGCCCAAGATTAAAAATCATTGTCGTCATAAATTACTTTCTATTATTTACATATAGAAATAACACAATCAATCTCACTACTTTTTTAAAACAATTCATAAAGAGAACAATTTCCCTCTTTGGTTTATGAAGAAACCATTACACATGCTTCCTAATGTTTGTTGTGGTTGTATTGAATATAAATGCTTAAAAGCTTGGACACTTCACCCACATATATAGGTAAAGTATACAAAAAAACATCAATATCAGATATGTGCTAAACATGGATGCATGAAGCAAATTGAAGTATCAATACTTCATAGGATAGATTACTCAAGGGAAATAAACAAAAAAATGGAAGTTTATATTATTTGACTTACTTCCAGTGACCCAAAGCCAGTGAAAGAGTAAAGACGAGTAGGAGTAACTGCCATCACATAATACCTAGTCCCATTAATTATGCTAGCTGTTTCCATCTGATCAAAAAGGACAAGAACCAGAACATAAATTGAATGCCTTAACCACATTTAAAAAAAAAAAAGACTCTAAAATTCATAAAAAGGAGATGAAACCATAGATTATCTTGGAAAAAGAAGCTATAACAGTAAACAGGAAAAAGACATGCCTGCAAGCCCATAAAATCTTCAGAAAGTTCTCTTAACTCATAGAGAAACTTGATATACTTCTCTTTCTTATCCTTCTCATCCACATACAGCTCATGAAGTTGACCATTTTCAGTACCAAGAATAACTTCCTTTGTGGAAACTGCATTTAAAAAGTTTAATCAAAACCTTAAGCACAAATGAATATCCAAACCTCCTTTTAGTAAATAAATCTACAAGTAATGGGCACAAGTCAAATAAGTGATAAAATAACTACCTTCAGTTATCTGTTGCTTGTTCCATGCAACAGCATTTACAACAAGACCTTTCAGCTTGGTCAAAATTCGTGGCTTGTTCCATTTGGCATGAGTATAGAAAGTTTCAGCTCCTCCAGCACCAACAACAGTGGCAATACAGTGACTCCCTCCAGGATCAACAAAAACCCTGTGGATTGATTGGTCCCCAGGACGACCCACAGTGAGATCAATCTCTACACTCCAAACAGACAGCAAGATATAAGAAACTCATCAATCCTACTGAAGAAGCAGGATATTAAAGAAAAAGAAACAACTTCAAATTCCAGTATAAAGTACACACTACTATCAAGAACCCTAAAACAAATCATTCAAAGAGTGGTCCCTATTTTATATCTACGTTGATTCGCAAATTAAAATTAAACCCTCAAATTTGACAGTCAAAATGTGAAGGTTACCGAATTCGAAATACGTATTTCAATGGGATGTCAAATACCAATTCATTTCCACTATCTAAAAATTAATAAGAATGGGTATCCAGGGAACAGAAAACTCAAAATTGAAACTTCACCAGATGAATTGCCAAGCCCAAAATCATGCCTGATGACCCATCCTCTGCTGGTTCCAATCACAATGACATCATTTCCAGCAGCCATGCAAGTGATAACTCCACGACCTTTTGCAGCATATCGCTCAAGAAGGTCCACTGTGAATACTTGCCTCCCTTGATCCATCTATCATTTTTTATGTGAAGAAAATAATATCACTAGATAGAAAATAAGATAAATAAAACAGTCCTAAAAAAAGGAGCACACTTGATTCTTGAAAGTTGAAAGCTTTCTTCACAAGGGCTCAGTGGTTTAAGACACTGTTCACAGAGGTTCCTTCCATCAGCCCCGTACACTCAATAGGATTGAATACGGGGAGCACTCTAACAAATGAGTTGCACAAGCAACCATTGTTTTTACACTCAGAAAATTGTTGTTGTTTCCATGTTACTACATTAATGATTAATGGTCTACTGATTTTTCTGATTTGATTCCGTTTTGCACAGAATTGCCAAAATTTCACGTAAAGTTTTAATTTTATAAAAATGAAAATGAAGAAAAAGATTTTATACAGAAAATGTATTTGTCGCAACATGCTTTGTTATAGAACTTGGTCAGGTGATCAACTAAGTCGGGATAATGGCTCAATGGTCAGTCAAAAAATTATAACATCCTGTAGGTTCAACTCAGCTAGAAAAGTAAGGACAAAAATTATTATTAAAAAAACTTGGCAAATTGGGAATGGATAACCTACGGTACTACATCAAAGGAAATCATCCAAAGTCCTACCCCACAAGGTGAGATCAACTACATGGATCAGTCAAAAACCAAAGTTTTGGAATTCCAACCATCTGAATTAACTTCAATTAGTGCACTAGAACCGAAATCTGTAAATGAACATGACACAAGGTCAGATTCAGGTTTACTCAAGTTTCATTAGTCAAATAAGATACTAGGTTGGCCTGAGTTTGAAATGTATTTATCAAAAAACTAAACTCATGATTTGTATCCCTTTTGCAAAAAAAAAAAAACCAAGAAAAAAATGCGAAATTGATTGACTTTAACGGTTTGAAAGGTGATATTCCATCACTTCAGTTCGCAAACAGTCTTGTTCTCTACGGTAAAGCTGTGGAAAACGTGAGAGTGAAGTACCTTTCAGCACTCTTGTTTGAATCTGCTGATACTAGAAATCGGACAAAAATTTGTTTTGATGGGCACACTGAATTGTTAGATAGATTTGTGGAATGTATCAGTGAGACATCATAGGGTTACCGTTGGACAAACAAAATCTCCATTCTTAATACATCAATTGTTAATGCAAATCAGAAACAAAAAGAAAAAAAGAAAAAGGTTTACCGTTGAACAAACCAGAACGTCGGGCTTTTTCGCCGAACAAACGATGATGAATTCCCGTTGGCCCTGAACGTGCTCTTCTTCTCCACACCCAAATTATGCAGAAATGGCACCTTTCAAGTTTTTATACAGGGGCCCTTTTGCAAAAACATAACTTTTGAGGTCTCTATTGTGAATCCCATCACATATTGGCATGATGAACGCATTTTTTTCAGTGAAAGTACGAGAATTTAAATTTAATTCCTAAGATCTATAATTTATCAAAAATTGAATTGACATTACATTATTATTAGGACAAAATTATCTTTTTTAACTGAATATTATAAAATTTTGAATACAAATATATTTTCAAGTTTAATCTTTATGACTTCACTTATTTATTGAGGGTCTTATTTTGTTTCAAATGTAAATGTATTTGCAAAATAATGGAAAGAAAAGTGCCATATAATTTTTTGTTTCATCTTAGATTAAGTTAATATTTGAATTATTTTGAAAATTTACAGTTTACAATAATTTGAGTGTTTTCAATTTATTTATAATAATTGTAGGGCAAAAATGACGTTGTTTATTTTAAGTGCTGGTTTTATTACTTTTAATTTGATTTGAAATTTTATTTCAGTAAGTAACAAAAGTTTACAGTATTGTATCATATATTTATTGAAATAAAACTTACAATAGAACGTATTTTAATACTATATATAAGTTTTATCTGTGATCTATTAACAAATCTTTCTCTAAAAATTTTAATAATTTTTTTTTTACTTAAACTAATATATTTCTCATCAATGAATTATGTGGGTGTAAGGTAACTAAAACTTGCTAACGAAGGGGACCTATCCAGCTTTTATACAGGGGCTTCTTTGCAAAAATAACTTTTGAGGTCTTAATTGTGAAACTGATCACAAGGACTAGACAGCAGTATTTGTAATTGTAGCATGCTTGTGCACCCTAAAAAGTAAAGAAAAGAACATGAACAACACAAACGTGGTAATCTCAATTCAGCTGCGAAGGATGTTACGAGAAGCAACAACGAGAGGCTTTTCATTGATTAAACTTCCTCTGTTCCGCTTTCGCTTCAATCTCTCCCTTCCTCTTTCAACAATCATTCGGTACTCTTCCAAAGCCAATTTTTTTTCACTCAAATTTTTATTTTTTATTTTTTTTAATTTCTCTTGCTGTTTTGAATGAAAGTGTAGTTCTCTTCTTTGTGGAAAGTAAAGTTACTGTGGTGGGTGGCTCTCAGAACCTCCACTTATAAGTTATGGTTATCAATATACTACTGCCTTTGTAATACCATAATAATTTTGGGTTTTACTGTAAGTTGATTGGTTATTATTATTGTTGTTGTTTAAGTTCAAACTTTTTATCATGGAGTGGTGAGAGCTGAAAAGCATTGAAAATGTTGTATCATGTGTTAAGGAGTGCAAGATTGTCTCCTCTAAAGGTGAGATTGTCACTGAAGTGCACAAGTAATGGTGTGTCACTTCGAATTTTAGCGGGCCATATGCACATGTTGCTTTAGATGAAATCTAGGGTTGATGCCCTTTACTTGTGCACTTTTAGAGACAAAACATTTCAGAGGAGTTTATTCCTCATGAAGTTTATGAAAGGATGAGATGTGTTCACTCGTATTTACTCGAGGCAACATCTTGCCCCTTCATGGTGGAAGTGGTTTGGAGTTGGATCAAACTTTAACCCTTAAACAGATGAACTTTAGTTGAACTAGTCGTGTGTCATTATCGTCAATAAGCTATAACTTATTCCTTGCGGGAATTACGTGACCCACTAAGATTAGTGCATCATCAAGGTTCTCATTACTTGAGTTTTTTTATTAGTTTTGTAAAGAATTGCACGTTTTTGATTGAGCCAGACCTATGAAGTGCTAGTGTGCGTAGCTCATTCTTAGTTACCTGTTCTTTGAGATGATAGATATGTACATGCCTGCCATATGTGAATGAATTTTAATATGTAGCATATTTCTTGTTCATGCCTAGTTCTACTCCAAAGCAACTTATTTTAGTTTAGCTTTAGCACCCAAATAGTTGTCCATATTCAACTTACCTTTTTATGATCCTACTGCATATTTTGTTTGTTGGGCATTTCGCAGCAAAATAAAGTGAATATTGATTGAATAAGCAGTTTTCTATTACATGAACCTAATGATGATTCTCGTTAATTGTGTCATTCCCATAACAACCAAACTATTCTGTTATCTGAATGTTTTTAAACCAGTAATAGCTAATTCACTGGCACTTTGCAGTTTTCCAGATTATTCAACAGAGGCATCTCCTGGCATAAAGATAGTGACAAAGGAACTTCTGAAAGAATTTCTTGCCGAAGTTGAAAATACACCAGCATCCAGTGCGAATGTCTATTGCACATACACCGATAAAGTACTACAAATTTTTAACGATAAGAACGTTGTTGTTTCCCTTGATGCCTATAATCTCCTATTAGAGGAGGCAAGCCATGACATTGACCTTACTTGTCAAGTTTTCAAGAAATTGTTGTTGTCCTGTAAATCCCCAAGTGCAACCTCATGCCTTAAGTTTGCCAAGGCTTTCACAAAAGAAAATGATTGTGTGGAGCTACTCAAATTTCTTGAGGAAATATCAGATATAATGTCTTCTAGCACATCATCATCCTTCATCAACAAGATCATTTTTGCCTTTGCCAAATGCGGACAGAAAGATAAATCCTTGGTGATATTTGATCATTTTAGAACACAGAGGTATGGTCTGGATTTGTTCACATATAATATTGTTTTAGATATCTTGGGTCACATGGGCCGTGTGGATGAAATGCTTGATGTGTTTTCATCCATAAAGGATACTGGTTTCATCCCGGATACTGTTTCTTACAATACTCTAATGAATGGCTTGCGGAAGGTTGGAAGATTTGATATGTGTTTTGTGTATTATAAGGAAATGACCGAGAATGGGATTGAACCAGATCTGCTTACATATACTGCACTAATTGATATTTTTGGCCGGTCAGGAAATGTTGAGGAGTCTTTGAAATACTTCAGGGAGATGAAACAGAAGGGGATTCTTCCTTCAGTATATATCTATAGATCACTAATCCAGAATTTAAATAAAACAGGAAAGGTTGAGTTGGCAACAGAACTTTTAGAGGAGTTGAATTCATCATCAACTTGTCTAGCTGGTCCTGAAGATTTCAAGCAGAAAACTAGACAAAGAAACACTTTTAAAGTTAAATTTTTTTAGTTTCACTTGTCTGAGGTATGCAAGTTCGGGAATGTCATTCTCTGCAATGTCTTAGGATGAAACGTGATACCGATCTTCACGTGTGTATGACATGTTAATGTTAGAGACATGCAAGGGAAGAATATAATATTGGTTAGTTCAATTTCTTCATTACTTATTCCTGGCTATATAGGAATAATTAACTAATTTGTTGAGGCATTTTTTGAATTTTATCATCAAATAGATACTGTTCAATCATGTAATTTTTGACATTATGAGCGTCTTGTGGGGGACAATGCATATATTGTGGCTCACTGGATTCATATCAAATGATTACTGAATCAACTACTTTGTAAAACTTCACTTGGTTTGTTATAAAGGCTCATTTGGTTATCATTCCGTGATAGGAACTTGAACACTACTGATATAATTGGTTGTGTAACTGACATTTGGAAAGTGGTTTTCGATCATGAGTGATTACCAAGTCATTTTCTTTTATGTTAACTTTTTTTATGAAAATTGTAATCAGTTTTTATTCTAAATTTTCAAACTTCACCTACTCGCCCTGCTTCAATCAAACACTTTTTTGATGAAACTGATACTTGCTTTATTTAAGCATTAACAAAAAATTCTCCTTGATCATGTCAAAATTCTAAAGAAAATGAAAAATGATAGTTGTCTACTCTGAGTGAAGTAATCGACTGTTCTGAGTGAAGTCGTCTATCCTCTTGCTAGAGTTGGTGTTGTTACCTAGAGTTGTCTGTTGGTGTTGCTACCTAAACATCTAGAGTCGTCTGCTGAAGTCGTTTGCCTAGACTCATCTGATGGACTCATCTACCCTTTCTTCCTTGGGGTCGTATGCTCTTGTTGTTTGGTCGTTGTTTTGTTGTTATGTTGTTTTGTCTGTTTCGTTTTCCTTCATTTCTTGTTCAAAGTCTTGTGTATATGACTCGTTAGTATACACATTAGAGACAATTCATCTTTCTCTTTCTTCTTCAATAAACTTCTTTGTCTCTTATCCTTCATCCGCATTTATTCTGGAAATTCTTTTCATGTTTAACATTTTTATATGACAAATGGCCATCTTAAAATCTTCTATGACTATTTCTTCCCTATCATTTCCTTCAGAATCTTTCCCCAGAGCAGAGAAATCAAACAGTTGTCGGCTCTTCCTATAAAGTTCCACTTCCGGATTTGTTAAAGATAATGTTAACAAATTCTTGAATTCTCCAACAGTTGAGTGTCAGAATTGTCCTTGTCTGCAGCTTCAAATTTGCCAATAAATAGTCCTATAAACTCATGTGGATGAGCTAAATGTGAGACAGCTTAATTTTAGTAAGAAAAGAACCTATATGAGAAGCACTACTAAAAATTCTTGCTATGCAATCGCTTGATATTGAGTTTTGTATATGATAAATAATGCATGCCCTGATCACAATGATATGTTTAGTATGCTTGTAAATGTTTAGAATATGTTTTAAATTCACATCAATGATGATGTTAGATTGACTATAGTGTGAAGACTTTTCGACTGACAATACATGCATATCATACTCCTTTTTATATACAAAATATAAAATTTTATTTAACTTGATTATTTTATAATTTTATACTAGTTTATTACTTAGAATTTATATGATGAAAATTATGTACGTATATCATTTCGTCAATCAAACTCGAAACATGATGGCCAAATAATTTAGACAAGAGATACCATAATTTTACGTTGATTTATCGAAGAATGATCACTGATGGTTAGAGCTGTCAAAATGAGTAATTCGGTCCAACTCGACTCGACCCACCACATTCGGTCCAACTCGACTCGACCCACCATGGGTTGATCACTTAGTGAGTCAACCCACAACCTGGCTCACTTATTAACGAGCAAAAAAATTTGAACCCGGTCCGGTCCATCACGGGTTGGTAGGTTAAACGGGTTGGCTCACGGGTTCACTTAATTAAAAAAATACAATTTTTTTTACTTTTTCGGTCAAAACTAAATTGTAATTCTAGTTAATATCTAAATAAATTTTAATACAAACTAAATTCACAAAAATACAAATTATCTATGTGTTGGCTAAAAAAATAATTTAACATGACCCAAATGCAAAGTCTAACTTAATAACAAATATTGTGTGACCATTTATTTGTGGGTTGGTGAGCCAACTCAACCCGGGTGAGTCGGATTTTAGGTGAACCGGGTCAAAAATCAACCCTATTGAAATTTGTAAAAAAATTTCAACCCAACCCAACCTAATCCGAACTCGTGGTGAGCCGGATTGGCTCACGGGTTTCAACCCATTTTGACAGCTCTACTGATGGTGTACACAGATTATCATCCCTTCACTCGCAATCATTCATCAGTTACTGGGACACTCCTTTTTCCCTGCACATAAAGCAATCCTAGCTTATAATATGTAGTAGTTTATAGTTATCCCAAGGCAAGGGAGAAGAAGCTTGATCAAGAGAAAACCATTGGATAAACATTTGAACTGACATAGGGTATACACATTGTTCAGATACTATTTTATCAGTATCTTTTTATATTTTCTATTGTTTTCTGTTTCTGTTTGCTTATCTGATGTTATATATCAGTGTTTTCTCTTTTCTGTTTTAGATTCCTATATATAGGAACTCTCTTGTACGCATTTTTAGATTCCACTTCTTATCTTGTTGTTCTTCCTTTCTTCATCATGGAATCCTCAACCACAAAAACATAAGCAACCATGAATTATCTTTTAAATCCTTCTAGCCCCTATATTTGCATCCTTTGGGAATGGTTCTTGTTTCTCCTCAACTCAATGGAACCAACTATCATTCTTGGAATAGAAGCATGAGACGTACTCTCCTGAACAAGCTAAAACTCATTGCTAGCAGTATCAGAATTCCTGAACATAATGACCCACGTACGTGCAATCTCAACACAAGAAATTCCTTTGTGCAAGATACAAAATTGGCCTAAACGACTTATTGTGGCACTAGTCATGGGAGGCACCTAATTAACCAAACCAAGCAAATAGGACTCCATGTGTCATGGAGTATCAAGATCTAAAACAAATATGAAAAGTAATCCTTTTACGGTTGAACAAGTGCAAAAGCTCATGAATTTTCTGCAAAACTCATCCAATCACAACGTTAACCAGATACACAGTCATAATGGTGAGTCTTCTAGACAAGAATCACAAATAGGTAAAATTTAATGGATTTTAGATGGTGGTGCAAGTGATCATGTCACTCACATTAAAACACATTTTGTTATTTTCCTTAAGATTAAACATGTTCATGTTAAATTACCAAATGATTCTTATGTTGTAGCTAATTATCCAGGTACTATTCAATCTTTTAAAAACTTAATTAATCTATATATACCTGACTTTAGTTTTTAATTTGATTTTGATCCGACAATTATGTTGTAGCTAATTATCTAGGTACTATTCAATTTATTGGAAACTTAAAAGTTAATCCATATATATATATATATATATATATATATATATATATATATATATATATATATATATATATATTAGGGGTGCTAAAATGGGTTGGACCCAACGGGCCAGCCCGTGTTAAAAGGAACGGGTTGGGTTGAAGATTTCAACCTATCAGCCCGTTCTGGGTCATCTCGTTCAGCCCGTCAACTTAACGGGCCAAAATAAGGGTCAGCTCGTCCTGGCTCGTTGGCCCGTTTTAAAAAAATAAAATAAAATAAAAGTAATTAAAAATATTATTTTTTTATATTATATATTTTAAATGTATATATATATATATATATATATATATAATAGTATTGTAATTTAAATCATTAACACCTACAAATTAAGTTTGTATTATTAGTTATAATTAAATAATTTAATATGTAAAATTTAATAATTATTTTAACTTATCTAATTAAAAATATTAACTAATCAATAAAAAGTTAAAAAAATATTTTATTTGATTAAATATGACTTTAATAATAATTTATCTGTACATATAAATAAATTTTAAAAATAAAACAAATTAAAAATTTTGTAAACAAATTAAAAAAATTCAAAAAAAAGGAAAAAAAAAACTGGACGGGCCAGTCCACCCTGCCTGTTAGCTCGTCCTATACGAGATGGGTTGTGATTATTGACCCATTTCTGTTTGATGGACCAGCCTGACCCGGCCCATTTTTGACGGGCCACATACGGGCGGGACTGACCCGTTTTGCCACCACTAATATATATACCTGAGTTTACATTGTCAACTGATTTTTTCATACAAGTTTTGTCAAATTTAAGATAATGTTACATTTGTAACGTCCCAATAAAATAGATAAATCCAATTTAATGAAACGCCACATACATAATTATCTAGAGAGTATGAAATTGGGATATAAAGTACACAGTTCCCCAAACATATTCATAACAAAAAAAAAGGACGCCACCTTGCCTAACACGAGTACGATAGTTCAAAAGTAGCACAAGTTCTTATCCAGAACAATAGAAATCTAACTAATAAGATTCTCTTAGCTGCGGCCCCATAGTGAGCCCAACACCCGTCCATAGACATCAAGCTACAGCATTCCTATTATCATTACCACTGTCAGGGGTTCTCACATCTGCTCACATCAATAAAATCGATGATCATCGCAAAGGAGTAGACCACACACAATCATATAAACAAGCAAAGGGTAAGCTAGTGCAGAAAGGTTCTTATATCATAACATTCAACATATGAGTTCATAGTCAAGCATAATTAGCATACATCCACATAAGAAGTACCAAACTATATAAGACACCGAGACTTGACTATCCGGATACATACGATGAGGCACCACCACCAAATTATGGAATTACGTCCTAGCAGTGAGGCATCACCACGAGGCATTTGCGAAATTACATCCTTACATGAGGTACCACCACGAGGCCTTTGTGGAATTACGTTCTGACCTTGAGGCACCACCACGTTACCCTCGTGGAATTACGCCCTGTCGATGAGACACCACGACGTTACCCTTGTGGAATTACGCCCGGTCGATGAGGCACCACCACGTTACCCTCGTGGAATTACGCCCGGTCGATGAGGCACCACCACGTTACCCTCGTGGAATTACGCACGGTCGATGAGGCACCACCACGTTACCCTCATGGAATTACGCCCTGTCGATGAGGCACCACCATGAACTCCCCCTAGGAGGGTCCACGGGATTAAGTCCATTAGATGAGGTACCGCCATGAACTCCCCCTAGGAGGGTCCACGAAATTATGTCCATTAGATGAGACACCACCATGAATACTCCCTATGAAGGTCATGGGATTACGTCTTACCCGCACTTTACCCATGTTTCACCAACCACTCTTAGAGTTCTCATGCACATCAATCTCATGCCAATATGTATATATATTTACCAAACCAATCAAGCATATATCACACCAAGCCCATGCTAAACACATCAACTTACAATCCCAATATATCATATACAATACATATAACATCATGGCTTGAATCGTCTTAGGCGTAAATCAATCAATCATGTGAGACACACACACACACACACACACACACACACACACACACACATATATATATATATATACACCCATAGAAATGTCAAATCTCGCTCAAGCTAAAGAGTCCTCGCTCAGGCGAGAGGAACCCCTCGCTCAAGCTACTTGCTCTCGCTTGGGTGAGACTGCAACAGGGAGCACGTCGAGGTCTTGCTCAAGCTAGCCCAACTCGCTTGAGCGAGACTGCTCTCGCTCAGGCGAGTGGCCTTCGCTTAGGCGAGCCCTCGAAACAGAGAGGGGAGTGAGCTACTGTTGTTCTCGCTCAGGCGAGAGCTCCTCGCTTAAGCAAAAGTTTTCGTTTTGAGCGACCAACCCGCTCGCCTAGGCAAGTTCAGCAAAGCTCACTACTCTCTCTCGCGCAGAAACATGTCCACATCATTATAGCAGTACAAACCACGCATTTTCATACAACTAATAATACATACCAACCATCCAGTACATAGAATCAACCGAACATGCATCTAAAACATAAAAATAGTAAAGCCCTAGCTTCCCTTACCTGGAAAGGGGCTAATAACAGACTGTGACCTTAAGCCAAAGAACCCAACAGCTCCAAGAGTAGGGTTACGAACTCGAACAGCAGCATAGAGAGAATAACAGGGTTACTACTGTGAATCCTAACAGAAACCACAAAAACAAACTTAGAAAGGAGGGAGTACGGTTCAAGGACCAACTTACGTGAGACGAGGTGGGCTTTTGAGCTAGCACGAACAAGAGGGAACCAAACCCTAGCAGAGCTTTTGTTGATAGGGAAAGGGAGAGAGTAAGGTCCTTTTTTTCGAAAGAATGGCAAAAATGAGAGGGGTTAGGCTGCCTTAGGGGCTTTGGACACCCTATGGGCCAGTCCTTAGGCCCAACAGATAGGGCTAGACCCCTTTAAATTTTTGGGCAGAAAAAGAGGGTTTTACAACATTCAAGACCATTGGACAAGTTGATTTGAATAAAAGGTTGTATTACAATATCATTCATCTTCCATTATAAAAAGGAATCGGTTACGTGTTTTGTACAAAATTAAAAGAAAACTAATATAGATGTTCAGGTGAGTTTAATTGTCTGATGTTGTTTAGAAATTTAGATTAAGTATAATTTAAATATAACTTCTTTTTTAGCCATGAAAGGTATTTTTTAAGGACAAATTCGAAATGAAGTTCCAAATTACAAAGGGAACAACATATCATATATGTGATAATTGAGTATAATAATATTATTTCAATAGACTTAAAAGAATAAAACCAAGTCATATGTGTTTTTTCTATCGTGTAAATGAGTTTCATAATCATTATCTATAAATTCAATCATATCACAAAGTTTGTCCTTTTTTAATGCCACAAAGTTACATATTCTTCGTAAATAATGAAAAATTCTCGTGAGTGTCAACAAATGTAACTCAAATGAAGTACATTGAGGATTAAGATCTGATCAAAATTTCTCATACATGTTTTTTTAAGATTGAAAATTATCATATTCTAATTGAATAATTTATATGGCCAAAAATAATACATCAAAACACTAGACATTTCAATATCTGTCATGATTTTTTTGAATTTGCTAAACATTAGCAATACAATTTCTAATAAATATAATATCATCAAGCATATTACATATTATAAACATGTTTACTTTGTTCCCTACCTTAACAAACAATGGATGCACATAAATACATTTAACAAATCCAATATTTAAAAAATAAGCCATAAGAAAATATATCTTTATATATTCAAAAACTTATCTTTGTATATAATAATAAAAAAACAATTTTATGTTTGATTTTTTAAACAGCTATTAGTCACATCAAAATATGTAATTCCACATTATTTGCGCAACAAATAGATTATATAGTAAATGTGTTATGATATTTGAAAATATTTAAATGTTAAAGAAAACATTTAAAAATAAATAAGTTATAATAGAATATTTACTAGCACAATATAAAGAATTGCGATGCATTGAGAGATTTTAATTAATACAAATAAAATAAACACTTAATAATGTGCAAGGAATGATCTCTCCAATCGTAATCGTAAATTTATTACATTTATTTTTTAAGTCAAATAACTCATAATAAATTTGTAAAATTCATTAAGTTGGTATAGGAAATAGTAGGGGCTTTTCATTAAAATGATGTAGAAAATGTAGAATATTTCTATTAACCTAATGTAGGAAATGGTCGAATTTGAAAAACTCAGTCACTTACAACCACACAAAACCTTCTTTACCTTCCAAAATGATATTTATCTATGTTAAACTTTTTTCTCTCAAGGAAGACAAATTGAGTTTTCATAATTTAAATCCTCAATTTTATTGTTTTTATACACATTTTAGCACATAAATTACCCAAAAGGTTGATTGACATAAGTACACTAAAAATAACGTCATATCAACGTATGTCGTCACTGTTAGTTAAGGAGTAAACGAAAACGACTAATTCAAACTTATTTTAAGAAATAAATATTTTTTTTTAAATAAGAGATAATATAATTGAATCAACAAAGCACCAAACAAATAATTTTACGTAATTAAAATATTAAGAACAATATTTTATAATATTTTTTTGTAAAGTAAGAAATATGACACCAAAAAAAATACATTTATATTTTTCCTTTTAGAAAATTATTAAATTATGGCAACATTCAAATATAAGTTATTTGTATAAAAAGAAGAAAAAATACATATTTTCCCAAACAGCCAAACGAAACACACCGTATTATTCGCAAACGTTGGAGTCTGATAGAGAGAGAAAGAGAGAGAATTAGGGTTTGGGGCGCCTATAAATACAACACCATATGCAAGCCCAATTCAATTGTAGTGCAGGGTTCGGCAATGGCCGCTAGTGTTTCGAATTTTAGGTTTACGAACAGAGATTTTTAGGTAAAAAGTTTCCTTCTACTTAACTCTCCGCACGATGTCTCCCGGGCTTCTCTGATTAATGCATGACGTGAAAGCCCCAATACACGTGCCAAATCGGTGCCATTCGTGTTGCAGTTTTGTCCCAATTTCTTGGCTAATCTGTGTCTAAACAATGGCAAAATTTCGTTTATTTTAATCTTGCAATTCTCCATGCTTTCGATTTCTTGTGTTTATTTGGCGCCTCACTACACCTTTAGCTTGTTTTCAAATTGTTCCGTGAAAATAAAGCTAGTCATAGAGGCGCAAATTGAATTGGTGGTATTTCACGTGGGGGCTTTTACGTTTCAATGTTTGTGCCTCTAAAGATATCCTCCACATTAGGTTTTCAAGTTTAAGATTTTTTCAGTGTGTTTTAGTGTTTTGTGATCTTAGTTGTCGGCGATGATTACATATTATCCGCGCTTCTGAGATTGATCGATGAAGCATAATGGATTAAATGGTTGAATTTCTTGATATGAGCCGATATTTTATTGACAATTTTTTTACAAAATAGAGAATTTTGCTAATTGAGTTTTATTTATTTCCTGTGATATTGGCTATGATGATTACAATTCAGCTTTAAATGCCAGTTCTGCTTCTGATAAATCATGATTGATAGAGCTGTAATATGTTCTGAGCCGTTCTATTCATGGATCTCCGTCTCAAATTTATCTCTTTGTTGTGTTGATGAATGCATCATTAATATTGTTTTTCATGCTGCAATGTGATTTTGAAAATTAAATTTCGATTGCTATGTGAATTATTTTGTTGTGTATTATTTTCCAAAAATGTTCTGTGCATGATTTAATTTGAATTCAATTTGTATATTTCGATTCTTGTTTGGTTCTCCAGCATTGATGGTGTCTAGCTAAGTCTCTGTTTTCAAGGGAGAACCTAACATAATCTGATGTTCAGTAATACATTGTTTCGTCCAGTGTAGCTTTCATTTGAGGATACGTATTTTAATTTTTCCATTTTAATATGCTTACTTCATATTTTGCTTTTCTCTCTTTTCCACTTATGTGAACTAAAAATTACAGAAGTAATGTGAAGTAATGTGTTACCTTTGAGGTCAGACAACAAATCAATAAAGGCAATTTACAAACAAATGTATACTTCATAAAGAAAAGGAATTTTGTTATTGAAGTGCTTATGTCAAAATAACTGAAATTATTTTTCTCCATATGAACTATGTATGTAAAAATACGAAAAATATTTAACAATTACCATCCATATGATTAACGATCCTTAATACAAAATTATTGAATCCCAAAAATTAGTCGAGTCAAAATTATTAAAATAATCATTGAAAAACCATATGCACTTATTAAACAATTAATTATGTTGAAATACCAAAACATTAACAATAAGCATTGTGAACTTTTAAAAGAAATTGAGAGTAGAGAAGTATGGTGCGAAAATTATGACATACATAAGAATTATTATTATTATATATAACATTGTTAAGTAAATACTGTGAAAGAAAAAAATAAGAAGTTTGCAATGAAACCCAACACTTTAATTAACAGAATAAATCAAATTAGACGCGCATATGGGCTTAATAAATCCAATCCATTTCATGTAAAAAACTGGAGCTCTGTTATCAATTTGTAATAAAACACAAGAGACAAATTTGTTTTTATAAATGTAGTTGGGCTCAAATTTGTTTTGACTACCTCAAATAATATCAACAAACATTGATGAGCTAGCAGAATTGTCAATAAAATAATGAATAAAAAAAACCACCAAAATACATAAACTAATAGAAAATTTGTAAAATGAAATAATAGTAATTATTATCATTTGTGATAAAATAAAACATAGTTAGTAAATAAAAAAATAATAACAAATATAAAAAAATGCGTTATGTTTCTTTCATTTGTATATTATATATATATATATATATATATATATATATATATGGATGGATGATCGGTGATATTTGTGAATAATTTATCATAATTACCCACATCTCTTAAAATTACATGAAATTGCCGTCAATTTTAAAAAACAGGCATCACCAGTATTATGATCACTTTGTTAACAGAAACTAACTATTGATAATTTTCTAAAGAATTTATATAGATGGTAGGATTTAGTGTTTCACTTCAATAAATTCATATACTACTATTTTTTTTTTACTGTTAATGAAAATAGAGTTGATCGAGTGTAGGCTTAAATAATTTAACTGCAAAATTAATGAATTTGATTAAATTAATATAAGTTTTTTCTTCAGTCTACTTAACTAGACTAAAAGGTAGTTGTGTAATTTAGTCAAAATTATTTTTAAACAATTCTTTCATTCCTTTCCAAGTTTTGTGTTCTTTTTAAGTGTATTCCAAATCAGAGGTGTACATGCAATTTTGGACCATAAAAAATTAAAGTTTGTCCTTTTTATCTATTTTAATCCTCTGTTCAAACTGAAGTAATACAAAAAGCTTAGTGCCATGAAGGTATAAGGTAATTTCGTCACCTTGTTCCTAATTATGTAGTTAATAACTAATTCACATGTGGAATAAATAAACTCTCTTTTATTGTAGTGTAAAATTATTTGATTTGGTGTTGTAATTGTTTTGTCCTAAACTCATTTTAAGCAACTTTTGATAACAGACAAAGATATTTTGAACCACCGAAATACTAATATATTATTGTTGTGTATGATTAGCTAGATTGACTCAATTGAATCGTGATGCTTAAACTATTAAATTTTTAATTAAAAAAGTTAAATATACTTTTGGTCTCTTAAGTTGCGAAATTTGGAATTAATCTCTTTTTCAAAATTTTGACCAATTTAGTCTTTATCTTTAAAAATGCGTGAATTTAGTAATTTTAACCAAATTTTATTAAATTTATCTGATATTTAAAATGTCAAATAAACATAACAAAATTTGGTAAAAAAAATAAAATTTTGAAAAAAAACTAATTCCAAAATTGACTGAAAATTGACTGACAAAAACATATTTAATCCTTAAAATAATTATGATTATATATTTTGACCTTTCTCAACAGAAATGTTTGTAAGATTCTATTAAATATTGATATGATTCTATTAAATTTTTGTTTAAGATGAGAATCGTGTATCGAATTTAGGTGAGAAATTGAAGGAATTTAGGTGACAAATTGATGAAATTTGGTGCAAGGAATCATTCATGTCATGCTAAAACACCTGCACCAAAATCCTTGATGATATTGATAAGGATGAGAAAAACACAAGTTATTTTACCTTATAAGTCATGGTAGATTTTTGTAATTATCTATGACCAAAAGCTATTGGTTCAGCAAAATAACTTGTACAAATAATTTTCCATGCCTTGTTTTATCATCCCCTCAAGATAAATGTATCAAAATCTGTTCAACTTTTTCACAAATTCAAAACAATAAAAAACACTTTATATATTATTATATTGAAAGTATTTTATAAACTATTATATTTTAAAAAATAAATTATGGGACAAAGTAAGTCTCACAACACTTTATCAATAAAAAAACTATAAAAATTGTTTAAAAATTATATAACACAATTTTCTTAAAAGAAATTATCTTATGAGAATTTACCCTATATTTGCTTTAAGTAGTTAATAAATTCCTATTTATATTACTACTTTTTTTATATACTGAGAGTATAAACTACTATAAAAAGAAAATAAGGATTTTAATATTTTTTAGTCCTATTGACAAAATTTGTATTTATTTTTATTTTAAATTTTGATATAATTTGACTTTTATATAATTTAATTTTTCAAACTTAAAAAATAATAAATATAATTGTTATAGTTCACATTAGTTAAATTTTTAATTTGTGAATTAACATGTTAATTTTACGATGATATTTAAATTATTTACATTGTTTTGCATATTTAAATTTTTAATTTGTGAATTAACATGTAATTTTTTTTTTAACAATGTTAGGTTAAGATTATTATATTTATTTATTTTTAAAATTTAAAAAATATATCTAAATTTGCAATAAAAAGAATTTCGATTTTAGAGACTAAAAAATATTTAATCTTTATAAAAAAATAACAATTAGAATGAAATTGTTAATGTTATTACTATTTTTTTACATTCTTGGCTAGTGTTATTTTTTCTATTAATTTTTAGTTATGAGATAATATACCATTACCATAAATTAGCATAGAGACAACAATGTTTTCACCTTTCAACAACGACACGAAAACAAAACATTTTTCAACATAGATTCACTCCCTCTGCTGATAAATTTTGCGTAATAAACTCAAATATTTTGTGCAACTGACACATCAAATGCAAGTTAAGTGTGAACAATAAATTGCCAAATTCTCCTATATTGCCACAATAATTATGGAAGAACCAAATCAATTAAATTTACAAAAACAAAGATGGAGATCCAACTCAAAGTAAAACTCAATACATCTTTTAAATACCCCTTTTAAACATAGTATCTTTGGCTTTAAAATAAATAATAAATTCTAAAATAGTCAATACTTTCTTTAAAAAAAAAATTAATCAATTATATTAAGTTTCTAAAAGTAAAATTATAAAACTAGAAAAATATATTATATTCCAGAATTCTATCTTTGGCAACTGAATGGGTAGATTCTGATTTTATTGCAGTTTGAGAAGACAAGGCAAAATTGAGAACCGACCATAATTGATTGGACTTAAATGGGTAATCAAAATCAAATGTTATAATTGAAAGTTGACATGGCACGATCAGGACCGTTTGTCACTGTCCCTGAAAATGAAATGCCAAAACATCATCGTGCCATGAAACCACTTCCACCTCCTTTTGTTTTCTTTTTTTTTTCTCTTACTATTATTTTCCTCTTTGTGCTCACTGTAGTGCCCAGAAGCACTTCACCAGCGCATGTCCACCGTCGTACGACCAGATATTTCTCCCAAATCTGAATCTTTTCACTTCTATTTTTCCAAATCCGGAGATTCCAGATCTTGGGTATAGCTGCCGATCTTGAAATTTTGTTTTTCCCCCTGAACATTACTTTCCCGGAAAACGGTTTCCAGGGAAAAAAGTGAAAGAAGGCTGCAATTGGGGTTTGGAGAAAGTTGGAAGATGCGGCGACGAGCGACGGATTTTCGCAGGCCAGTGCGTAAGAAGGTTCCAGATGCTCTGTGGTGGGCATTGTGCTGTGCAGTGATTCTTCTCTTTGTCTATATTCTGAGCAAAGGGAACAAAATTGAGTCCAGACCCGCTTTGTCCAAGGTAATTTTTTTTTTCTCAATTGGTTCATTTCATAGATTTTGTCCTTTTCGGGTGCCGGAGAGTGTGTGTGAAAATATTGAATATGTTTTTTATTATTAAATTTTGAATTTTTTGCTATTCTGAGGATTCAACTTCTGTTGAGTTGATTTGATTTTTGTCGGGAGGGTTGGTTGGTCTATGAACGAGTGATTTGTTTTTGGTTATGTGATGCTGGGGACTGATTTTGTGCCGTACATGTATGTATTCAGGAGATTGTGTGAATTGGCTTTTTCCACTGTTTCGCTTTGGATTTTTTGCTTACGGGTGTGAAAAAGGGGGTTGTTTCATGGTATGGTTGTTTGTATTTTTTTTATTCTTCTTCTCTTTACATCGCTCGGAACTCGAATGCTTAATAATTTGGAATAGTACTTTAGCAGTTTCATGAATACTGATGTGATTAACATGAACCAATTCAACGCTTGCACCACTCATCTTTATTTAGTCTAAGATGACTCCCTGGTTGATTTTGCGAGTTCATTTGATTCTAATCGATACCATGATGTTACTATGTGCTCACATTTTTATACTGTTTAAAATGACTACAATTCTTTGGAGAACTTGGGTCTTGTTTTTCGACTGGGATTATGTTGAGTTCTCCAGATGTTGCTCTTCCTGTAAGTTTTATAACAAATTCATATTCTTGTTATGGAGAGAAACCATTATTCCTATTCACTGCCTCCATGACAAATGACAAGTGTGTTATACATTTTTATACACAATTCAAGTAAAACTAGTTAAATAGTGTATATCAACCACCTTTACAGTATCTTTGCAGTATTTACAGTATCTACTACCTTCATTAATATTATTAGGGCATAAATGAAGAAAAAAAATATTACATTGAAAAACCAAAATGATACTTGTTAGATGGATGGAGGATTATGTTTTCTTTTTTGTAATTTTGGGACTATAACAGAATGACAATTCTTTCCTCAAATGATCATGCATGGATCATAAAAACAATTCTTGACATGCTTACATGGCATGCTTAATATTATGATATTATTATAATATAATATTATTACAATTGGGTAGGATAGATGTTGATTAGGTTCTTGTTATCTTTCTTTAGCTAATAGCTTTGAATCCTGTTGTACAGAGAACTTACAAGCATGATAAGATTATGGAAGGCCTTAATATTACTGAAGAGATGTTAAACTCTAACTCGGTCACAAGACAACTCAATGATCAGATATCTCTGGCAAAAGCTTTTGTCGTAATTGCAAAAGAAAGCAACAATCTCCAATTTGCTTGGGAATTAAGTGCTCAGATCCACAATTCACAGAGGCTCCTCTCAAATGCTGCAACTAGGCGTGTTCCTTTGACAACAAGGGAAACAGAAAAGGCTATCCGTGATATGGCATTATTGTTATACCAAGCCCAGCAGCTCCATTATGATAGTGCAACCATGATCATGAGATTCAAAGCAAAAATTCAAGCTCTTGAGGAACAGATGAATTTAGTTACTGAAAAGAGTTCGAAATACGGACAAATTGCTGCTGAAGAAGTTCCAAAAAGTCTGTACTGCCTTGGTGTTCGGTTGACAACGGAATGGTTCAGAAACTTTAATCTGCAAAAGAAATCGAAGGACAAAAGACAAATGGAGATGAAGCTCAAGGATAACAACCTTTACCACTTCTGTGTTTTCTCTGATAACATTCTTGCAACTTCGGTTGTGGTCAATTCAACTGCAATGAATTCTAAAAATCCCAACATGATTGTTTTTCACCTTGTCACTGATGAAATAAACTATGCTGCGATGAAGGCATGGTTTGCCGTGAACGATTTCCATGGAGTGTCTGTGGAAGTGCAGAAGTTTGAAGACTTTACTTGGTTAAATGCATCGTATGTTCCTGTGCTCAAGCAACTTCAAGACTCTGAAATACAGAGCTACTACTTTTCTGGCAACAGTGATGAGGGAAGAACACCTATCAAGTTTCGTAACCCTAAATATCTATCAATGCTTAATCACCTGAGATTCTACATACCTGAAGTCTTTCCCTCACTAAAGAAGGTGGTGTTCTTGGATGATGATGTTGTGGTTCAGAAGGATCTTTCTGATCTTTTTTCCATTGATCTGAATGGTAATGTAAATGGAGCTGTTGAAACATGCATGGAGACATTTCACAGATACCACAAATATTTGAACTACTCTCATCCTCTTATACATGCACATTTTGACCCTGATGCTTGTGGATGGGCATTTGGGATGAATGTATTTGATTTGGTTCAATGGAGGAAAAAGAACGTAACTGGCATTTACCATTACTGGCAGGAGAAGAACGTGGACCGGACATTGTGGAAACTTGGTACCTTGCCGCCTGGACTGTTGACATTTTATGGATTAACTCAGCCCTTAGATCCATCGTGGCACGTTTTGGGTTTTGGCTACACCAATGTTGATCCTCAGTTGATAGAGAGGGGTGCTGTGCTACATTTCAATGGAAATTCCAAGCCATGGTTGAAGATTGGGATAGAGAAGTACAAGCCCCTGTGGGAAAAATATGTTGAATACTCTCATCCTTTATTGCAGCAGTGTAACTTCCACTGATTTTGAATTGCGTTTAAATTGATACTTCAGACCTTGGTGGAAGATTCAGATTCAGAATTACTTGCCTCAGTTGGAAGGGTAGAAAATTATATCGAATTATATCAGTGGCTGTTTGTGGAACTGGTAGGCTCTTAATTCGTTGTCAGAAATGTTTGTACAATTTTGGAAGGTCAAACATGTCTGGTGGCTTTATCTTTGGTGTCTTCATTGAATCTGGATCTTCTGTTGTAGCATATACACGTTCATCTGTCACATATTAGGCTAAATCAGTTCAGTTTCTAATTGCAGTCAAGGATGAGATCAGCTGCAAACTTTTTATGTTCACAACTGTTATTTGCAAGACCAGATGTTCTTTCCTGTGGCATTCATTTGCTTAAACTTTATTCTGTTATTCTCGATGCCACTTTTTCAAAAGAAATTACTATGATTCAGAGTTATCAACTTCTCATGTGTAACAAAACTATCTACCTTATTTATTTCAGAAGCAGATTTTGTTTCGTGATCATATGCCTGTGTACAATTACCAATTGTGTTGTATAGTTTGTACCTTATAAGTTATTTCTCAGTAGTCTAAAGAATATCTAAAGTTATTAGTCCAACCAAGGATGCATCAACACAATAACAATTTTTTTAAGTCACGTCTAAAATGAAAATTTAGAAAGCACTGCAAAATTTGCAGTAGACAAAAAAGAGCATTTTAAAAATTAAAGAAAATAGCTATATTTCTTTCTGAGCACAAAGAAATAAAAACACTCTCTAACGAAGGTAGGAAATTTAATTGCTTAAGACATCTTTAAAGAAAATAAAATATTTTTTTCTTTCACTTTTTTATAAATAAAGATTTAAAAAGAAAAGAAAAAAAAGGATTGATTTTTAAATGGTCCATCAAATATAAATAACAACTGGATACTCTTTGGCACTGCATTATGTAACTAAACCATTTTAATAATGGTTTCTGTTTTTACTTTTTAAATTTTTGGTTGACAAGATATTGATTTATATACTCATGAAAAATATTTTAATAAAAAGTTATATATTTCATGCGTTGGATTATGAAGAAAACTTTGGTAGAAATGAATAGTTGACGGAAGGAATAACGATACATAGCATTACCAAATTTTTTATGAACTAAAATGATTTCATTTTTTTCTCGTATTCATTAATCTTTTTAGTCCATTTCATATTTAGTTTAAGGGACAGCTAAGTTATAAGCATGCACATTAACAATTCCTGCACGCTCCTTTTAAATATGATTTTATTATTCCATAAACGTGCTCACATCACAACAACAACAAAAAACGATAAATTAAATTAAAAAATAGTGCACTCCAACCAAACAGAAAAAGTTTGAGAAACTTAAGGCCATTTCAACTTTGAAGAAATTTCAAACATGTGGCACTAATACATAGATTCTTCACCCCTCACTCAAACAGGAAAAACTGAATTCTCGCCAATGATTTTCAACTTCCATTCCTGTCTCCACCTGCCAAACGTAAACCAACAGTGCCAACCACAAGGGCATTCAAGTAATTCATCCATGCCGGCGCAAGGTGATCAATATTTTACGGCGCCATTCTCAAGTGTCAACTCTTACTTACTTACATGCATACCAAACATAAATAAACACGCACCGAGGTTTTTACTTCCAACATCCTCTGACCCATGAAAACGCCGAACGGTTCACCCGTTTCTAGTCCATCTCCGAAACCTCGCCAACTCCGAATCCGCGAATCAAGTTCACGGTTTCTCCCTTCACCTCCCAACTCAACCACACACTCCGCAGAATGCCACTCCCCTGTCCGCCGCAAATCCTCCAGCCCAAACCGGCGCCATGCCATCACGGAGGACCCGGGTCCCACGCGCCACCAACTATGGCCTTCGTCTGCGGTGGCGAAGAGAAACTCCGGTACTCTCGCCGACCACATCACCGAAGACAGAATCATAGAGGGCACAACTGATACACCCATCATCATTGGTGGCTCTGCGCGACACGTGGCGAAATTAGCAACACCCTCAGAATCACCTTCACCATCTTCTAAGAGACCCGTTTACAGCAACATGGCTCCTGGAAGATTGTTGCTGGACGAGAACGCCAAGTCCTTCTCTTCGAGGAGACACTCGTGTTCTTCTAGAAACTCTATCGATTCGGAACCTGACGCGGGAAAAACAACGCCGAGAAAAACTGACGTGGCGGTTGAACATTCGAGTGCTGCAACAACAACGTTGAGAAGACCTCGTAGGGGAACTTCAGAGTCCAATATTGCGAACATGAACGGTGACTCGTCGGCTGTGAAACGGTTCACGCTGAAAACGGCTATTAGGAGGGCTAATTCGCTTGCGGGATCGTACAAGAGTTCGAAGTCTTCGTGGGCTTTGTCTCCTGGGAGAGCGGAGTCGCCGGCTATGTCGGTTGAGAGCATGGATAAACCGATGTCGTTTTCGGGCTTCAAGCACCATCCCACTAGTCCTACTACCAAGGTCAAAGGGGTGGAGAAGTTGCTCAACATGGGCTTTGATCTTTTCAAGAGTAAGAAAAGCGGTGGGTTTGGGTCTCTTTCGCCCATTGGTTTTGGTGTCAGCTCCGAGGTTGTTCATAAGCTTCGTTTGTTTGATAATCGGTTGATGCAATGGCGGTTTGCAAATGCTAGAGCCCAGGTTGTGAATGGAACCATTTCTCACAAGGCTGAGGTATGTATATATATATATGTATGCATGTCAAAAATGTTTGATAATAGATACCTACATAGAATAGAGAGAAAGAGAATTGCAGACTTATAGAAGATGTTTTAGACAAAAAGATACATTCTTTTTATTATACATATTGTTTTTAAAAGAGTATGTTCATATGATACGTATCAAGTTACTTGTTTCTGTTTATCAAAGATGAACTCTTCTAATTTCTCACATCTGGTTATGATTCTTCTATGAGTCTCTACGTGTATGCCTCACACTATACTTTGATATGTTTAGAGCAATTTGATATGTGTTTGGGATGCTCTCACAAAGTTACAGCGTTCTGTTCTGAAAAAGAAGATACAATTTGTCAGAGAAAAGCTTGAAATGAAGGTCGCTTTTGTTCTGTATTCTCAGGTCATAGTAAATCTCTCTTCATCAAGATTTGTTAAACACATGTCTTATTTCGAAGGTTTTTTTTTTTTTTTTTTTCTTTATTTTTTTTTTTTTTTTTTTTTTATGTTTTTTAAATTTTGGTTCAGCTGATATTTTGATGTTTATGCAGATGAAGCTATTAGAATGTTGGGTAGGTATGGAAAGGCAACACTTAAAAGCAATAACCGCCATCAAAGAGTGTCTGCATTCTGTTGTTTGCAGAGTTCCTCTTTTGGAAGGTGCTAAGGTACGTACGTAAGTAGGTACAGTGGAAAGTGGAAAATATTACCATATCAGGAGTGATAGGAAAAGTGTATTGACTGAATTCAATTATGGTGACAGGTTAACATGCAATCAACATCTATTGCTCTACGGCATGCAACTGATCTCACGGCTCGCATCAAGCCAATTTTAACAACTTTATCATCTTCCGTATGTTTACAATTGTTAAAACTCTGCTATCTAGTCCTGTTATTATCTCTCAGCAATTATATTCAAATCAAATATTGCTTCATCAGGAGGTTGATAAGATTGCTGCAACGCTATCAGAATTAGCAAAAGTTGTAGCACAAGAGAAACAACTCTTACAAGAGTTCTATGATCTTTTCCAGGCCATATACGTCTTTGAGGTAACTAATTTTGAGGAGAAGAGTTCAACTTTTATTAAAGTCTAGAACTAAACAAGTTTTAAATAGGTCGTGGGTAAACTTGGATGTAAAGTTAAGATTTGTGTGATTTAAACTTTAATATAATTGGGTCTTTAAACTTTAAGAATGAATAGATATAATCTTTCTAATTCATCTCCGTTAAATTTGGTTAAGGTGTGAAACAATATTTTAGGCTGGCGATTGAATTATTTATAAGGACTATATCAATTTATAATTTACAAGGATTATATCAATTTATTTTTTAAAATTTTGAAATTAAAATATATTAAAATTTAAAATATAAATAAATTTCAATTTAGTGTTTAAATTTAAGAATTACGAAACATATTTCACTTTGCAATGCTTGTAATACAAATTCACATTTTTTCCTTGAACACTACTACGTATGTTTGGATCAACCTCTAAGTACCCAAAAGTTAGTTAAAGAGCAATAGTTTTGAAAGTCACATCCACTTGTTTTGACATTTTTTTTTCATTGAATATTAAAGAGGTTTAAATTGTATTTGCATTCAAAACAATACCTTTGATACGTTTGAATGAAATTTTAATTTCATTCAACTAAACTTAAATTTTTCAAGGATAATTCAAACACACACTAGTACTCATAACATTTTTCATAACATTTTTATGTACAATAGCGACATAATGTTAAAACTTAGCAAATTATCTAAATTTTATGCCACCAGCAATTCATTCTTTTGGTTTCTTAATCGTTGAATTTATCTAATGTGTGCTGGCAGGTTCAAGAAAGAAGTGTAAAGTGCAATCTCGTTCAACTAGAAGTCTGGCAGCAAAAATATGAACTGCAACAACCACTAACTGAGATCACTTTGTAGATCTCTATTTTGAAATGGACTTTCAGAGAAATATACAAGTTTTGATTGACAAATTTTGCTAATAGTGCACACTCTTTACATGTAACAGTGTTCCTTCACATCACCAAACACCAAATTAATAATACATTTCTGAAAAATGATATTTTCTCCATTATTTTTCTCTTATACTTTCTATCTCTTTTTTCTTTTGAAGATGTGTTGTGAGAATATTATGTGAAAACAACACTATTTTACTCTCTCTGCATTCTATCTCTACGTCTCTGGGTAGAAATATGATTTGTTAAAACTTCATTTTCTTATATCTCTTTTCCAATTTTTTATCTTCATTTTTTTTCCCTTTCCTTCAATTTCACGCCCGGAAAAGGTGTTAAAAATATTTTCCTTTACGTATACTCAGGTCAAATCCGTAGTTAGTGCATAAGGAACTTAGTTTTAATGGTTTGAATTATGAGGTCAAAAATTATAATTCAACAAGGATTAACGCAAAAACAAATGGAAAGATGGAGTATGACATTAATTTCATAACAATATAACAATAGTTGTTATCAACATTTTTTTCTTCTGTAGTTCTACTGAAATAAATAAAAATAATCTTAAAATTTCATTCCTTATGAAATATTGACTATGAAGTAGATATCAATATTTAATTTAAACTTTTCATCCTTCTATTTGGAATTCGTTGGATGTCAGATTTAGAGTCCATTGTGGTGCGATTACTACTAGTGTGTTTGATTTTGTGTCAGATTAACGTATAATTGATTTTAAAACATAAAAATTATATATGTTTGATTTTAAATTAAAAAGTTCGTGTTAATGGAAAACAAATAATATTAGTGTCTGGCATAGTTCAACATTATCATTATCCCACAACCACTAGTTCTTATATTCTGCAAAAACAAACATCTACTTGGTTTTATGGCCGAAAGAAAAATGAAAATTCTTCGTTTCTTTGATTCATAATGCATAGAACTGAAAATCGACGTTCCTTTGTTCGGTTCCCACACTTGAACTGAAAACGGGTATTTGAAGGTTTGGTTGGTGCAGTTGTCGTTGTTTTTTCTCCCCTTTTATTATATCTATCTCATTTGGTTAGTAGAACACTAAATCTCAATTAAATGCCATTTGGGGTGTACAATCTTGTAATTCTCTCGGATTTTGGCATTTTCTGTGTTGGAGATTAACATATCCACTAGAATTACCTTCTATACGTGTCTTTACTCTTCGATCTCATAACTCGTGTTTTAAAGAAAAAATCTGAGATAAGGTTTTGTTTTTGTTGTTGGGGGTTGTGGTCGAAAATGGATTGTGAGAACATGTCTAAAGGTAAGAGATTTTTGTTGTTTCACCCACTCACACCACGTAAGTGGTGATTGATGAATGTTGATTGTGAAGAAACATGTTGAAAACCGTCGTGGGTTGCTGCAAGGTGTACATATCAGAGAGCAGGAACAGAATTGCGTTGGAATCAATAGAACAAGCTTCCAAGCTTTTCCCTTTGGCTCCCATAATCAACAAGTTCGAGGATGTGACCTACAACAGAGTTGGCTACACCCTTGTCTCTGAAATGGGTGTTTCAGGGCCATCTCACCTGGCAAATGCTGTGTTGGCAATGGTGAAGGCTGCTTTTGACACCATTGATTTTGAGGTTCACTCTGGTACTCATCCTCGACTTGGTGTTGTGGATCACATTTGTTTTCACCCCTTGCTTGATGCTTCCTTGGATCAAGCAGCTACCACTGCTAGGTTTTTAGCCACGGACATGGGTTCTACTCTTCAAGGTTAGTAGCATATAATGTATGGGTTGAGAGTCTTCAATTTTGATTAACTTGTGTTGTGCTGAATCAGAAGTCAGATGCTTAAGAGGGTTATGTTAGATGTTGGACAGTATTTACTTAATTTTGAGTACAATAAATAATGTGCACCAGATATAAAGAAGGAACAAGAATGAACACCTAGAAAATTCATACCAGTTGTTGCGAGAAAAATACTATAAGAACGGTTGTAGGTTTATAGTATCTAACTTTCTAGTTTTCTGTAGAGGAAGAGGCCAAATCTATCTTTCACAGAAGACAATTCTGTCAAAGTTCTCCCTTAAATACTTAATACCATTAGTATGAACTCGAGAGACTGGTTAAACAAGAATAATTATGAATCAATTGATTCACGCACTACATGGTAGGTTGTAGAACCTTTTCAGGCTGTGAGGAATATTGGGATAACCAACTCTAGCATAGAGTTAATCTTCAAGATTTCTATACATGGGAGAATCAAATAACCTCTTTAGTTTTATGCAGAAATAAACTTCCTGAACCCCATTCTGTTTTTATGCTACTTAAAAATCATGCATTCATTGTTAATTCTTCTTAGCTCCCAAGTTTCATTTTGTTCAGATGTTTCCCTACTTGTATATATCATTAGTTTGATAAGTACTAATTTACATGCTGATAAGGTGACTATAGAACTGCAAATCATGTTTTTAAATGTATATGTTTGCATGTCAATGGCCGTAAAAATTATGTGCAGTTCCCACTTATCTATATGGAGCAGCTCATGAAGAGGGGAGGACACTTGATTCAATCAGAAGAGTATTTGGTTATTTTAAGCCAAATTGTAACGAAAATCAGTGGATTGGGGGGCTAAAATCAGAGTCTTTACCACTGAATCCTGATAGTGGTCCTTCTCAAGTAACACCAGCAAAAGGTGTTGCTGTGATTGGAGCCACCAATTGGGTTGATAACTACAATATCCCTCTATTGTCTTCTGATATTAATGCAGTTCGGAGAATTGCCAAACGGGTGAGTGGAAGAGGTGGTGGACTTCCCTCTGTACAGGCCATGGCACTTGCACATGGTGAAGGTGTCATTGAGGTGGCTTGTAATTTGTTGGATCCAAATAAAGTTGGTGGTGAAAGAGTACAAGAAGAAGTTGAAAGCATAGCAAGGGAAGATGGTATTTCAGTGGGAAGGGGATACTACACAGACTTCTCACAGGATCAAATAATTTCAAGTTACTTCAAGTTGTTTCAAAACAGAATATGAGGTCATTCAATCCTGGTCTTTTGGCATATAAAATTGTTCTCACAACAGAGACACTTAGTTTTTGATTGTCAGTTTTGAGATACTGTGTGGTTTATCTCCATAAAAGAAGAAGAAAAACCTGACTTTAAGATGTCATTCTAGCTTCTAACTTTCCAATGAAAAATGTTCTGTATAAAAAACGTAATCGTAATCACTGATGCCTTTTATGCAGTTGAGTACTGGAAATACTCTTCATAATATTAGTTTGGTATCTGAAGTTTTCTTTGCTGGGAAACTGTACGATGTTCCGATACCAGGTTACATTCTTAGGATCAATCACCATGATTGTTCGCTTTAGAATGTTTTGTTTTTGAAAAGAGTTTTGTTTTTGAAAGGAGGAGAAAAAGTACTTAAACCTTAAGTCATAAGTAATGTGAAACTATTAGCAACATATTGAATTTGAAGGAACACTGCATAAAAGATGCGGAAACAAATGTTACTAAAATGCAGTTTATTAAGCCAAATATCAGATATGTTTAACTCGTTAAATAACATGGAAGATAATTTGTTTCGAAAGACTTTGTTTGATTTGGATAGTAGCAAACACAAAATGAAAATTATAAACTATTTGTAATAAGAAAGTTTTACTCAGATCCTAGTAATTGGAAATGTTAATATATTTTCTTTGGTTTATTCAACCCTGTTATATATATTTTAATTTCCGTGGTAAAGAAATTTCATACTTTTGTTCAATTACTCTTATACGGTAATTATTATTTTAGTTATATAACAAAAATATCAACACATGTAAGGTTAAATAATCTTGTATCCTTTACAGTCATAATTTTACTACTTTATTTTACTTAGTTAATTTCTTACAAATTTCAAATATAATTTAACCTTACCCTTTTTTACATGAATTTCAAGTTTTACTCACCTTTAGCAGAATTTGAGTTAGCTTGATTTAATGTTATCTAATAATTTGAATAGATAATTCTAATTTAAAAATGAAAAATACTCTATACATATAAAAACTTTTTAAGTGGTTATATTAATATATGTTTGATAACACTTTTTTTTAAATGATAATTATAACAGCAAAGGAAGATAAAAAGAATGAATAGAAATCCCATTGCTCACATCTTCAAGATTACTCTAAGATTAATATGTTTAACAAAAGAATCTACCTTTCTATTAATACTTTGTGGTTAATTAATTAGTTTTTCTGTAATTATAATTATTAATTTATTCTCTACCGGATATAAATATATTTAGTCCAAGATTTATTACTTTTAGATATAACCGTCTCATTATTAATTATAGCAGTCCTCATTGTATATAAATCTCTATAGTCAAAGATTAGGTACAAAATAAATTGATAAAGATTGAGTAATTATTTTTATATGGTAATTATTATTTTAATTATATAACAAAAATATGAACACACGTAAATTTAAATAACCTTTTATGCTTTAGAATCATAATTTTACAACTTTATTTTACCTACATGATTTTCTTACAAATTTTTTACATGAATTTCAAATTTTAGTCACATTTAGCTGAATTTGAGTAAACTTGATTTAATTTAATATAATCATTTGAACTGATAATTACGTTTTATTAAAAACAAAAAGTACTCTATATTTAGACATACTTTAAGTGGATCTTTTAATATATTTTAATAACGTATTATTTTTTTTTAAATAATAATTATATCAGGCAAGCAAGAGAAAAAAGAATGTATAAATATCCTATTATTCACATCTTCAAGATTAGTCAAAGATTAGCAAAACAATCTATACTTTTATTAATAATTCGTAGATAATAAATTATTTGTTGTAATTATAATTATTAATTAATGTACACCGGATATAAACTATATTCAATTGGATTTACTACTTTTAGACATAACCAACCTCATTATACTCATTTTAGTTAAAGATTTGGTATACAGTAAATTGATAAAGACAATTGATTAAAAATAATGATTGATCTACAATAATACAAAATTGAATTTGATCAATAATATAATTTGATTTTTCTTTTCATGTAATTTTATTTCTGTTGACTGTCTTTATTCTTCTATAAATGAAATGTGCCATTAATGAGAAGCCACAGGAAGCAAATCTTTTTTCTTACAAAACAAGAAGGTATTACTTAGTAGTGTGATTGTGTCTGGTGTCAAAGGCCAAGGTTGTAACAATGATTCATATCGGTGGAAATCAAACAATATCAAGTTCTCTCTTTTGGCTAAACGAAGGATGCAACGAATATCGTCATTCGCCATTTTTACCAAACATTGCTAAGACTGGTTTGAAATCATCGACTACATGTAAATATTGGATAAATGGTTACTGTATGTTTGGTGATCAATGTCGATATTTACATTCACGGTCGAATGGAAGAAACTTGTGTCGGCACACAAAAGGTATATTATTTACCTTATTGATATAAAGTATAAGTCTAACTCAATCTCACAAAATTGGTTTGTAAAGTGCAGTTTGTATTTCACGTGTATATTATAAAATTGTCTTATCTTTAATCGTGTGGAAATTTCAAGTAGTGTTATGCACATTCAACTTTTTTAACTTTAACTTGTGATACATTTTGTTGAATTTGTTTGCTAAACAGATCATTGTATATATCAAACAATGTTGTATTTTACAATGAGTGAATAAAAAGTATTCTAAATTTTAAATTTTGGTTTGTGCTATGTTTAATTTGTGTTATTGAAAATTTAACAGAGAAATATTTGGATTGGTGCAAGCATAGTTAATGAAAATCTTATTTGAATAGTATTTATGTTTTTTTGGATGAATAGTTAATTTATGTTTATTTGTCATTCTTTTAATGTTCTTGAATATCAAGAATACATTATATAGAGATGATTTATCATATCTTCAGGGGTTCCTAAATATTTATTTATAAATGATTTATCATGACGTTAATGGATATACCTAGTTATAGGTGAAAAATAATGTATAATTTTTTATTTTAATTTTAGTGTATAGTATAAAAAATTTTGTTTTAGGCTTATGTTTTTTATTTGAACTTAAAGATTTACTCATCTTTAGCAGGCTCGATTTTATGTTATCTAATAATTTGAATTGATAATTGTAATTTTAAAATGAAAAATATTCTATATATATATAAAAAAATTGAGTGGATATTTTAATATATATTTGATAACGCTTATTTATTCTGAAATAACAATTATAACAGCAAAGAAAGAGAAAAAGAATGAATAGAGATCATATTGCTCACACCTTCAAGATTACTCTAAGATTACTATGTTTAACAAAAAAGAATCTACCTTTTTATTAATACTTGCGGTTAATTAATTATTTTTCTGTATTAATAATTATTAATTTACTCTGTACCATATATATAGTCTAAGATTTATTACTTTTAGATATAACCGTCTCATGATTAATTATAACGGTCCTCATTATATATAAATCTCTATATTCAAAGATTAGGGCTACAAAATAAATTGATAAAGATGATTGATTGATCTACAATTATATCTAACCAATTGGATTTAATCATATAACATTCTCTAAGTAAGTTTATCTAAGATTAAATATAATATTGAAATAAAAAAGAAATCAATACCCTTTACAATTATCTAACATCACTACAAAAGATTATAAAAAAAGCATTAAAAACTAATAATGATATTGTAAAATTACACAACAAATTACTGAATTCTTCTCGATTATATAAAATAAGAATCGAGATCATATTTTATGAAGATTCCACGTCTTAATATCAAATATTATTTACGTAATCGGAGTAGGAAACTTTTGAAAAAATAGATCTAAAAACAAAATTAAAAACATATAATGAATAAAAAAATGTAAAATTCAATCCAAATGTGCAAACACATAACAGTTAAATATACCATAATTCACTACAAATATGAATTCATATCAATTATTTTCCATCCTATTATAAACTTTTCTAGCATTTAAACATAGAAAACGGTAACAATCTCAAATCCTTATTTTCATGAATTTGATGCAATTAAACATAAATAAATTATCTAACCCAGATTATATCATCCAATACTAATCAAACACACTCTAAATCTCATCAACTAATCATCATCATGAAACACATACAAAAATATAAAGAAAATGAGACTTAAAATAAGAATTTATGGACAAAAAAATGAAAATTGAATTCCAAAGTGTTTATATCAAAATATATATATACATATATATATATATATATATATATTGTGATAAGAAAATTTTATAATTTTGAGTAATTATTTTTATATGGTAATTATTATTTTAATTTTTTTTTTGATAATGTTACACTCGCATTAAAGATAAGTTTTTCAAGATACAATACAAAGTCGGAAATATGGATTATGTGAGTCAAAAGTGATTAACCGTTCCATAAAAAAAAATATGGAAAAAGTTAATTTGACACCACTATTTACAAATAACTCCCACTTAACACCAGTTTTCCTTAATAAAATATTATTATCTAAATAAAATATTAATTTATTTGAGTGTCAAGAGTGAGTAACAGTTGTCAAACTACTACCGTCCATAAAATATACATAAACATCAATAGTTCTTGGCATGATGTACTTTCTTCCTCCTATATGTCTCCAATCTTGTTCATTAACCTCATCGTTCCATCTGACATTATACTTATGTATTGGATGGTTCAACTCTTCCCATGTCAGGATGAAACTTCCATCTTGTCAGAACAATTGTTGATAAATTAAAAGTAAGAATAATAATATTAGTCTATGACTTATTGACATTTCTAACAAGACCCTTGGTTAGGCGGTTCAAGGAGAAGTGGCCGAAGACCCTTGGTTAGGCGACTCAAGGAAAAGTGGTCGAAGGTCACCCGCTACATGCGAATAATCCCATGAGTTGTTGATGTGGCAATTTCTCCAGAGTGAATTTAGAGAGCTCACGACCTGAGCGGCCATAGTCGCCCGTGACAGTGGAACTTTGTCGTCATAACATAATTATGGGGGTTTCGACAGCACGCACGACCCTTCGGTCGGACCATTGCATCAAAACTAAATATACAAATTAAAGTAATACAAGTCAATGATCAAGTTTAAAAAGCAATTGGGTCGTGATTAAGAAAACCTTAATCACAGGCCCTGTCAAACACTATAAATAGGAATTCAAGGTAAGTTGGTAAGGACTTTTACTTCGCATTTATTACAGCATTAATTGCATTCACCCGAACGGACTTGTACTGACTTAAGCATCGGAGTCTTATTGACAGATACCCCGATCGTCTATACAACCGAACGAGAGAGAAAGAAAGGAGATCAAACAGGAGAGAAAAAAAGAAGATCGAACGGTAAAAACTATAATGAAGAAAGAGTAAAAACAAATTGAGTGTTTAGATAGGTGTTAGGTCCCTATACCCAGAACAGTTTAAAACTCATTATTTTTATATATTCAAGTTTATGTTTAGCATCCTATACTTTCAACTATGTTATTCATCGATCATCGTTAATTGTTAATACTTATTCAAAATTTTACATTAATAGAAAGTTATTATTTAATACTTCACTATTAAACATAAAAATTTATGTTGGTATAACACTATTTACTTATTATTTTTTATTTCTAAATACTCGTGGGTGTGGTCTTCGTGTTGGAATTACAATATCCTTGTTTCTCACCATTTTAGAAGATGATGATTTACATAAACCCGACACACTTTCAATTTGGTGTACATGGGTATGGTACTGTCACAGCTATTTGATTTGAAACAAGAAAAACTATGACTGCATTAACTATTCTGTTGCATTTCCATGTTCAACACCCACTGTTTTCTACAACTATTTGTGGTCCTTTCTCTATATCACATCTCATGCATGGTTGTCATGTGCATTTAAAGTTTAAATTATCACCCACATGTCCAACTTCCAAGGGAATAAAATTAGAAAAATAGTTGAATGTATCAAATATTACACCCAAAATATGTATACTATAACTATATATGTTCTCTTCCCAGACAAACATACATGATTGTCATATATATTAAGAATCATTTGATTAATTCATTTGAATCAAGTCAACATTTTGAATTGGAAAAGGGCAAGTGTGAGCATGGTACTAAGTTATCTGTAATTCGTTGATATGTTTAGTACCTTAAAATAATAGCAACTCAACATCATTTCAGTTACTTTATCCACTGATAAATATAAAATATGAATTTTCTAGTATTTGTAAGTGTAACTAAAATAACATTTTCTATTTCTTTTAAGTAATTTTCATTACCGTATAACACGGTTGAATGATAACTGTTCGAAACAATTCTAAGAAACATCATCTTCCAGATTCTCTTGAAAATTTATCGTATCACTATATTATATTAGTGTACTTAAATAGCTACACAATGCAAAATTAAGTTTTCATATGTATATCAATAAATATAAATATTAATATTTCTATATGTTCTTATCGGAAAGGGTCGAGTGCAAGTGATAAGATCTAAGCAATCATCCGAGCATCGTTGTGACCTGAATCTCGTTCTCATTATCTAAATGATGGGGTGTTACAGTTGTAAAAGACCTTTTGATATTTAAGTAAATAAGAAAATATGGGTGTTTGCTCAAAGAGCGGGAGATAATATGAATGAATCTTATAAGTTAATTGGAATACATTATATATATAGTGTCATTTTAACTTGGGACGTGGTTATTCATATTATATGTGCTTGACAATTACCTTGCAGTAATATTTGAATGGTGTGATATGATTGGGTGTGCGAAACGGTTATGATTGTGCTACTGAGATTAACAGGTGTGAGAATAACCTGACCAATAAAAGTGCATTGAGTTATAGTGTGGGCTATATCCTCCACTGGATCCGGTAAGTACACTATATAAATAATATGGTTAAATATGTTTTTATCCTTTAATTTTTAGTGAAAATTGGAATTAGTCCATCTTTGAAACTTTGGACCAATTTAGTCCTCCAACTTTAGAAACGCATGAATTTAGTTATTTTAATCAAATTTTGTTAAATTTATTTAACATTTCAAGGATATTTATATGATAGTATTTGAGTTAATATTGAACTGAAAATGTATTAAGCGATGAAAACAATTTAAATATTATCATAAAATATACTTAAAATGTCAAATAAACTTGACAAAATTTGACTAAAAAGACTAATCATATATTTTTAAATATGAAGGACTAAATTGGTCCAAAATTTAGAAAATGAACTAATTTTAATTTTATCAGGGGCAAAACATATTTTACCCTAAATAATAATATTAGAGCGTGAAAATATGTTGGCATAATGATTTCTCGTGTATATAAATTTGATTTTAATCCTTAGTTTTTTTATTTTTAATTTTATAAAAAAAAAATCACTCTAATCACCACTCATTGAAGGACAACATTCATCTAGACAGTTTACATCATGTTAACATGTTCTATTTAATATAATATATGCAGATATGCGTAATTATTGTTATTAAATAAATATTTTAATAGTTGAACACAGTATCATAATTTGAAATCTCTTTGTCCATATCATATACAGAAAAATTACAAATAATGTTTAAATGACAATAACGAAACCCAACTAGAAACTAAAAAGGTGTTTAATTTGTATAATATGTGTGAATTGATTTCATTAATAATTATCCAATGACAATATTTAAGGAATGAATTTTTTTTCATAGCAGCACCATGACATTTAAAATGATCTCTCTACATTATTAAAAAAAAATTATTGCTTCTATACGTAAATCTAAGTTTAGCAAAAGCCTACTAAGGTCAATAAATGTGCAATACAGCACAATTTTATTAAATTCAACTTTCTACATAAATTTATGCAAATTGTAAAGAATTATTTCTTTTACTAAAAATAATAATAAATAACTATTCATCACCTCAATATATGAATTGTTAACTCTACTTGCATTTCTTTTTTCATGCATTTAATGGACAAGAACTGATACCAGATATTATACAATTTAACTTACTTTAAAACAGTTTGTCAACTCTTGAAAACCTAAAAGCAGTTTATTTTTGTTTTTCAAAATTGAGTCATCCAAGCAATGCAATTGGAATCTTGACATAGATCATGAGCATGGTCATTAAATCTACATTTGTGAGCAGCTGTTTGACTCTAACTCACTCTTTTTTATGAAAATGTCATTTTAATAGAGTTTTAAAGTTTCAAGATAAATAAATAGTTATTAAATATGATTGTAGTTTTTAAAATTTTAGATATAACATTGAAATTTGTTTATATATATTTTTTTTTTCACAAACTTTAGAATGGAATGAATATATTTTTTTTAACTATATTAAATATTTTTACACATTAATTCGTGTTTTAAATTGACATATTTTGTTAAAATATTAATTTGAACTTGAAATTTTATTAAAATATTTTATTTATTTATTTTTAAAATTTGAGTATCAAATTTTAAATTCATGGAACAGCATCCAAAATCAAAGAATCCAAATACTAACAGGACTAATAGTTGAATAATGCATAGCTGTTCTCCCATTAAATTTGGTAGTTACAGTCAGTTACATGATGATAGAAGGAAGAAGGAAGATGTATACAAAAAAATATGCATTAATACTCAACCGTTTCACTCCTCTGTGGCGTAGCTACTAATTTGCTTTCAAGACATTTTTACTCTACTCTCATAACTAGGGTGGTGTACCATCTGCTATTTTCTTAATTTGCTTCATTTATTTCTTTTCACACCACCATTGTCTTTCCTCTTTTCTTTTCATCGTATTATATTGCCTTTGGTTTTACTCCATAGATATTCGAGAAAATAAAAATTAGAATGCAAATGACTAACAAAGAATTATTCGATAAAAAATAATTGAAAGGATGTAAATTTTGGAGTATCAACTTAATTAAACCTCTTTCTTAAATGGAGGGAAATAAGTTAAAAAATTCTTCAACAAGTCAAACGAACAAAAATATAAATTATAAAGTAAAAAAATAATTGTCATTTTCTTTCTTTCCAAATAAGGCAAAGGTGAAATAAAAAACCCTGAAAAGCTAGTATCTCTATAACAGTTGTAAATTGCAGTGAGTACAGTTTCAGAAGAACAGAACAGAGTTTACTGCATCACAGCATGTCCTCTCTGTCACTCCACTTCATATCAATTCAATCACGGTATCCCTTCCCTTTACCTAACCAATTTTCACTCTCTACCTCCTCTTTTCTCTTCACCGTTCTGTTACCCCAGCCTATGAACTACCCAAAGAAACATCATAATTGCTGGAATAAACAAATTATAAACAAATTAGACAGAGTGTTGGAAGAAATTTCTCATAATATCTGATTAAGTTATGCGAATTCAAGTACAATGAGAGAGTTCTAATTAAGACAACAATGGAAAGGAAACCTATCTAACAAACTTAAATAAAACAAGACAAAGAATAAATTCACAATAATAATTAGGAAGGATTGGAAGTTAGAATGAATATATAGACTCGCATGTGTTAGAAAATAATAATGATAATAATTTGTTATTAGCGGATGTGAACGGATTCAGTGTTGGTAAGAGCGAAGAACGGCTCCACAGAAAGTGCAAACAATGGCTCTCCACGATTTCCAATAGAAGGGAACACAGCAGAACCTTGTGGCCGTCTTCATGTCTGCAACACTGGCTCCGCCTCCGCAGCGGGAGCAGATTCCGGCCGCCGGCTTGCTCCGCTGCATCTCCCGCCGCTGGTCCACCAGAAAGCAGAAGCACACCATCTCTGGTCCTTGTTTTGGCGGAGAAATGAGAAATGAGAAATCGATGTGAGAGAGTGTTGAAGGCAATTTGTTGGTTAGTTGAAAGGGTGATGGTTGTGGGTATTATAGGAAAGGTAGCTGTGTGTGATTCTTGGAGGGATGAAAAGCGTTGAATCTTGACCGTTGATCGGTGGCGGATGTTTAGTGAAGCAACATGGTAAAGAATTAGGTAATGCTAATAAATGAAAAGGTGCATTGGTTGATGGGTGGGACCCGTGTTGGATATATAGGTGGCAGTTGGTAGGTCCTTTCTTTATGTTTTGCTTCGATCTTTTCAAACTTAATCCTATCGGACAAATCAAGATTAATAGAGTCTTGATTAATATTTGTTTCTATAATTGGAATATATTTTGTTAGTTCAAATTATGAACATGTAATGATTTAGAACCATTTGATGTTGTTCTAGAAATAATTATACTAAAAAAAATATTAAATATAAATGCTTTAACTAAAAAAATATGGGTTAAATATATTTTTTTATTTTAATTTATAGTGAATTTTGGAATTAGTTTATTTTAAATTTTTGGACTAATTTAGTTATTCATCTTTTGAAATACGTGGATTTAATCTTTTTTATCAAATTTTGTTAGATTTATTTGATATTTTATACGCATTTCAGGACTATATTTAAGTTATTTATAATATTTGATACATTTTTACTTTAATATTAAGTCAAATATTATTATAAAACGTTTTTAAAATATCAAATAAACTTAATAAAATTTGATTAAAAAAATTAAATATACATAATTTAAAAAATAAGGAATTAAATTAATCTAAAATTTTAAATTTTTTTTAAAATTCACTAAAATACCAAAAATATATTTAACTGAAAACAATATTTGAAGCTTATTCAACGGCCTAGAATTCTGCAGAGGCCAAATTGCCGTAAAAAGTGGAAAACTTGGAAGTCTCACTGTATCACTGTACGTGCAGAAGTAGCAACCATGGTAACAGGAATAAATTTTCAGGACCAGCTGGAATCTGATAATGGTAGATCTTGAAAACAAATTTCTTTTAAAAATAATTGTATAAAAATATGAAGTTATAAAACATTCTTTTAGAAACCATTACAGGTATACGTGTAATTAGTATTAAAAGGTTTGTGGGTCATGACCCATTAATGGTACAAAGAAGTTCATTTTTAATTCTTATGGAGAACGATATTTTAATTTATTTTTTTATTTAATTTATTTCATTATCTTAATCATTTTCAAATTATTATATTATATTACTAAAAAATATCAAATAAATGATTTAAGGATGATGAAAAGTGAATTAAAGATGAGTAAAAAAAATTGATTAAAATATTATTATTCATTTATGATACACTTCCTTTCGTATTAAGTTTTGACTTTACTTTTCTAAAGTTGGCATTTTAATAAGTTGTGTGTGAATAACAAGTATTATAAAATTTTAACAAAATAATATCATATTAAAAGTATATTTAAAATTTTATAATAATTAAAATATAAATTTAAGTTGAGTCAAATATTTAAAATTTCAACCTATTATCCAAATCCACCGTATATTAATTTTACCCGATTTTATTTATTCAATCTAACCTATGTTTAAATTTACTTGTTTCCATCGTAAACAATTTTTTTCACAGTCCTATAGTCCTTGTCTCACTCCAAAACAAAAAGAAAAAAGAACATCATATTTATTAGTTCTGGTTTTCCTGAAAAAACACAACTGTCATGGAAAGTATGATGGTTATTCAGAGTATTTATTTGAAAACAGAGCTTGTAGGATGAGTTTTCTACAGTTTTATTTATAATGTTTGTTGGTCCACAAAATTTGATGCAGAAATGTAGGGTCAGTAAAAAAGGATTAATGGTGTCTCTTGTGAACCTGTCAATGGTGGTCGATTTGTAAGTGCCAGCAAAGAAAGGGATGCTCCTCGTGGTCGATTTGTAAAGAATCGTGTTGTATGTTTCAGTAGTCACACACTTTAAACAACATCAGTCAAATTAGGTGGAAATGAATCTACAGATTATTATCTCCTTTCTCTTCATATCTCTGTAAATTTTCTGTCAACTTTTTCTATGAATTAGGCTGTTATACAGTAGTTTCTATTCAACTTTACATTTTACAAAAGAGAAACTCGTACTTTGTATAAGATTCAGTTTGTTTTCGCGATAAATCTACAATACTTTGCACTTTTGGAAAATTATGACCTCATAATTAACCACTGTGAAATAAAAGCTAGTTTAGGTTAAGTTCCCATTTAATGGTGTTAAGTCTGTCATACGTTGCAAACTTTTTCTTCACTTGATCTACTTATATCATATAATACAAAAACGAAAATGAAAGAAATAAAAAATATGGAGATGCAGGGGATCGAACCCTGTACCTCTCGCATTGAGCTACATCCCCTTACAAATGAACATTTAGAGTGTGTTCACTTGAAATAATGAATTTGAGAGAGAGTGAGTGAATGAATATGAGTGAATTTGTGTGGATTTGAATGGATTAATTTTAGTTGTTTCTTTTAATAGATTTGGAGGTAAGGAAAATGGATTTGAGAGTGAAATTTATAAAAAATTAAAAATAAATAAATTGATATGATAGATAAAATTAATATACTATTATATTTATTTATTATTATTATTTATTATTATTATTATTAATTAAATAATATAATTATTATATATTATTATTTAAATAATATAATTATTCATATATTATTATTTATTTAATATATAATAATTATTATTATATGTAAAAATTAAATTTGAACCACCATCCTCCAAATCTTCTCTTTCAGGAGAGATGATCGTTCCACAATACATATTTCCATTTCATTTTAAATCCTTCAAAACGAACAAAGACGAATCCCACAAATCTTCGTATAAAATCCATTCGCGCCTGCAAATTGTGTGATACGAACAGACCCTTAGGCTGTCTTATTTTGAGAGAGAGAGAGGAAGAGATCAAAAGGATTAGAGGATGAAGTTGGTGTTGTTTCTTTTAAGTGATTCAAAGGTGATTTTAAAATGGGTTAGAGAGTAAAGTCTGTGAAAGTTTATGATTGAATTGACTGATGTGATATATTAAAAAGAATAATAAAAAAAGTTAGATTATCAAAATGTCCCTATTGTTATAGATAATATAAAATTATATATAAATAATTTAAAATTATTTTATAAATTTTATTGAATTATCAAAAATAAAAAAATATTTATAAAAAATGAATAATACAATATATTTATATAAAAATAAATTTAATATATAAGATGGAAAATAATTAATTTACATGAAAAAAAAATTCTTTCTTTTTAATAGTAATTTTAGAAGTAATAATTTTTTATTATAATCATAACAAATTATTATTACCGTTATCATAGAATTAAGAAAGTGAACTAAAACTATCACGTGTATTGATTTTAACCGCTAAATCACATGTAACAAAAATTAAATAATGAAGGGTAATTTGGTAATTCAGTTGTACCATCCTCTAATCTCATTATAGATGATGAGATTGAATTTTCAGTTCATCATAATACAGTACAATAAAATGATATACGAGTAGTAATAAAATTTAATGTAAAATTTTAATTAATTCTTAATATGTCCCTTTATTAATATATTCTAATTTCAAATGTAGTATTCTAATATCAGCTTTTACTAATAATATATCTTAATTTTGAATGCTGTGTTCTAATTTCGATTTTTATTAATTAAATTCAGTAGTAATTAATCAATGGATTTTTTGTATCACTTGAATTTTTATGTGTATATATATAAAAAAAGTTTTGAACCTTATTGTACTATTTAAAGAATGTGTTTGGATGTTTAAAATAATTCAATATTAAAAACGATTAAAGTGCAATGAGCAAATGATTGTGATACTAATATAATCATATAAAAAACAAAGATTTGAATATAATACGAGTGAAACTATTAATATCATTTTATACGAAGTTAATTGTGTTGAGATTAATGTTTTTATAATTTAAATATAAACAATGATACTTAGATTTTACATCAATCCTAAATGCCACGTCTCATCATGCAACAACAAAATAGTTCAAGTCCGACGGGCTGGCTCGTTGGTCCGTCAAAAAAAAGTGAGTTATGTTAGAAAACAGAACCCGTCAACCCGACCTGTCTAGTCCGTCAACTTGACGGGCCAACCCGCAAACCTTCTAAGTTAAAAAAAAAAAGTGCACATGCAACATGTGGGTCAAATTAAGAAAGAACACCCTCTGCTAAAGTGCAAAAAATGTTATAGATATTCATTTACGCCAATTAAATTTAGAAACACGTTTCAGTTGGAGTTATATGTACACAACTACAACATTCAGTTCAAATATAAGTTTTTTAGTATTTTATCTATACTAACCAACAATCATAACAAAAGTTTTGTTTTGTTTTGTTTTTTGTTTTTGCAAGTATGGATCTTCTTAAGTTTTACATATTTATTAAATGATTGTAATATTTTTCCTACACTAAATATTGGGTAGAATTATTTTCAATTTTTTTTTTTTTGCGATAAACCATTTACATATGTAAAAGCATGTAGGTCTATCTTTATTACTATCTCAGATTTTGTCATTACATTAATTAAAATCAACATTATTAACACAAATAATTGATGAAAAAAATGATTTGATAAAAAATAAGACAAAGATTTTTGGACCTTTCATTTAAAGAAAAAAAGAAGTTAAAACTCGCCAGCCCGTCAACCTGCGGACTGGGTTGAATAAACGAACTCATTTTTCATTTACAGGCCAATCCAGTCCAGTCCAACCTGTTTATAATGGGTTAAAAACGGGTCAGGTCAAAATGACCGGATTAACCCATTTTAACACCTCTATATTCAACTAGTGCTGATGAGAGTAAAAAATGAACATGGCAAAAGACAGAGAAAACAGAGGAGAAAGTGAAGCACACCCAAGACTAAAACCCCTGCATTTTTCTAGCTTAAAATAGTGTTAACTTTGTATTACATTATTCACTTTTTTTATTTGTTTTCTGGTTTATGACTCTTATTTTTTTTATTCGAATAGTAATGAATTATTTTTATTAAAATATTCAATTTATTGTCATTTTAAATGTCTTAATTAGAGTAATGCTGTATTTTTATTTTTTATTATAATTTAGAAAAGTTATTTTTTCACTTGTTCACTGAGATGTTTTGGTGAGAAACTTAATAAATATGTATTCATATATTTTCAATTTTCTTTATTGTATTTAAATATTATTGTATATCATAGTCTTGGAAAATATTTGCGTAAAAATATTGCACTCTTCAATTGTTTATTTTGATTTTTATTTAAAAGTGTGATATGATAATCTAAAACAAATTAAAATGTTGGGTTAAAAGTAAATAAAAAAATGAATTAAAATATCATTATTCACAAAATAGTAAAATAATAAGATTTGTGGTAAGGCAGAACTTAGAGCTTTAGACCTCTTAAATTCGTTCTGGGATCAAGATAAATTAAATAGATTTCCTAAAACATTACACATATTAAAAAATAATTTTGTTGTCCAAAACTATGATAACCAAAACCTCTTTCCGAATTGAAATACGTTAAACGATTGAAGGTAGAATTTTCAAACACATCTTTCTAATTCATTAATTGATAGTGATGTTTGTAACATGACACAAAATTACTGGATTCTTCTCAATTATGCATGATAAAGGTTAATCTACATCATATTTTAGAAAAAGACAATATAATTATATTCAATCTTAATTATTTAATTAGAAAAAATTACAAACAGAATAAAAAACATGTAGAATTATCATAATTAACTCCAAATACAAAATTATAACAAATAAAATTCAATTAGAGTTTCTTCTAATAATTAATCACAAAAATTTGAAATTAAAGTCCCATATTACTGTGTCAACTTGGGTTTCTGGGTAATTATCGCCGAGGGGACATTTAATTTTTTTACTTTCTGCCAATGATTTACATACTATTATCGCGAAAACAAAAAACATTAAAATTTGAAAACAACCATGGAAATTATCATAGTATAATTTATGAAACAGACTAATATTAAAACTCACGATCTTAGAACACAAACTCTAGTAACAGCAACAAAATCTTTCATAACTTGCTACGCCGGCAGTCAAAAAAGGGTAAAAAGTAACTAATGCAAGCAAAAGATCCACATATATTAAATGAAGAACATAAACCAAAACAAAAATCTGCAAATATTGTTTCCACAAGCTGGTCAACGATTGGCCTTGGCAACTCTCTCAATTTCATCTTTTTTCTTGATAGCATAACTGAAAAGGAATATTAAATTCAGTTAAACGAAAGAAAAATAGAAAAAGAATAATTGGCACGGAGAAGATAGAAACAACCATACTCCACAATGGAATTTGAGAAGTATTACCTGTTGGATGACCCTTTGGCTGCATTAATAAGTTCATCAGCCAAGCATTCGGCAATAGTTTTGATATTTCTGAATGCAGCTTCACGTGCACCAGTTGTTAAAAGATAGATAGCCTGATTAACTCGGCGAAGGGGTGAGATATCCACAGCCTGCCTCCTTACAACTCCAGCAGAACCAATTCTTGTTGCATCTTCACGGGGACCACTAGATAAATTAAACACAATAAAAGAAAATCAGATATATTATTCAGTATTTTAAAGTTAATTTATATTGGATTCAAGACAATGCACATCAAGAATTACATATTGCAATGAAGTCTCCATAGCTCTATGGTAACATACACACATTCACATATATAAGTTCATTTGAGGCTAACAGTTTACTGTCCAGAAACAGTATCCACAATACAACTTTGTGCATTATGTCCACAATAAACAAATTGTTCAAGAAACATAAAATTTCTTATCCATACATCTTTGTCTACATGATAATAGCTTGAGCAACCATAATCCAATACGACATAATCAAGCAAATACAACTACCCAATGCACACACATGTAATTAACCATTTTTTGCAAACAGCATGGTAATGATCACATGAACAAAACAACCAATAATTCTATTTGAAGTAATTACCAAGAATTATTTGATAGAGCTAATGCAAAAGTGTCCTCATACAAGCTATCGAAACAACTAAGAAATAAACAATCATCGTGGCATTCACCAACTGATACGATCTGATCCTCCGTGGAGGAATTTCATTCCAGAAAGCAATGGTATTCGATCAACAAAGTCTTATTAAAAATGACCAAATATAGACGAATATGCATAAAACATGGAGAATGGTCAGATAGAGCTAATACAAAATGCCATCATTCAGGCAATCAAACCAATAGGGAAATCAATCATCATCATTCCATCCTCCAGATTACGTTCGAGAGAAAAAGTACCTTCCCATATATACTCTAATAAATCAATATTCAAATCCATAAAACGAAAGAACACAAATACAAATATGAGGACAAAAATTTTCTTTATCAATATAGCTACTTAAATTTCATCTATATCAATCTAAAATCAATAAAAAGGAATAGCCATCCTAATCCACAACTACAACCATGGATGAATACAAAAACAATACCTGTTGATGACAGCATCAACAATAACCTGAATGGGGTTCAGGTCAGTCAACAAATGAATAATTTCCATAGCATGTTTGATGATCCGAACAGCCATAAGTTTCTTGCCATTGTTTCTGCCGTGCATCATGAGAGAGTTGGTGAGCCTCTCAACAATGGGGCACTGGGCCTTCCTGAACCGCTTCACAGAGTACCTACCGGCAGTGTGAGGAACATAGGTGGCATGCTTGGATGCCACCACTCCGATGTAATCGGCCAGAGAAATGTCATTAACCTAAAATAACCAAAACAAAAATTTCATTCACAACCCCAAAATACGATCTTTTAAAACACAATATAATTAACAAGTACCCAACCCTAAACAGAGAATAGATATTTAGTGAAAATGGTACCTGAACATCATCGAAGCTCCAGCGGTTGAAAAGCTTGACATCGATCTGGGTGGGATCTGCGACAACACCAGGTTCGTGGATTTCGGCCATGGCTACATAAATGATAGAACGTTAGAATTAGAGATAGCAAGAAAAGAAAAAGGAAAAAGAGGAACAGAACAGCACAAGAGAGAAGAAAATACAAAGAGAAGCGGAGAGTTGAAAACCTAATCGATTGAGAGAGTTATCGAATTGAAGAAGAGAAAGTTAGGGTAGCCGCTGCTCAGAAACACAACTCAAAACCCTACTTGCTTGGCATTTATATGCCCACCCGCTAAAATTTCAACCTATTTGTTTTTTATCTTTTCATAAGTATATATTAACATTAATATTCATATATAATTTGTAAATAAAAATTATACCTATTAGCACAACTCAAAAGGCGCATTTATATGCCAACTGCTAAAATGTCAACCTATTTTTTGTTTATTTTTATAAATATATATATTAACAATAAAAATGTTACATATTTAAATTTAAATATAGTAAACTTATATTTGTTATATTATAAATTTATTATTTATTATGTAGAGAAGATATACATTTTAGTGTATTTCTTTTTTCAATTTTACTCTTTCAAATATTATTTTTTAAATTTAAATAATTATTCATAATAAGAAATATATTTCAATTCAATTTTTTACTATTTTTTTTAATTCAAATAATTATATAATAATTTAAAATATTTATAAAAATTTATTAATAATTTAAAATATTTATAAAAAATTACTCTTTAGTAAGTTTTTTTTTCAAATTTAAATAATTACTTGTAATACTAATTACAAATATTACTTATAATATTTTTTTATTTCAATAGGTAAAAATCACTTTATTTATAGCTATATCTATAATTATATATCTAAAATTATATATACCTTTAATTTTTCTAATTTTTCACTTTTAATTATTATTTTAAAATTTAAATATTTAAAAAATAGTGCACATTATTAACAATTTAAAATATTTATGAAATAATTATTTATTTTTATTATTATTTTAGTTACTATTTTTCAAATTTTTAATTAATCGTAATACTATTTACAAATATTACTTATAACTTTTTAATTTCAATAAAAAATAATTATTTATTTATATCTATAATTATTTTAAATTTAAATATTTTTTAAATATTCAAAATATGTCTAGACGTGCTTGTGTTACTCTATTTATTATGTATTATAACAATAAAATACTTGAAAATTTATTTTGTTGTCAATGTTTTTCTGTTGACAAGTAGTGTTCAAAAAATTCATTTTTAGGCATCGGACATCTTTATCTATTCTCTACTATAATATTAGAAAAGAATATACTTAAAAATTTATTTTGTTGAGAAGTGTCCAAATGATTTGGTGGATTTCTTTTTATATGGTTTACCTTGTCTTCACGCTTTTAACTCCATGTTAATTTCATTTTATTTAGGGAAGGCAAAGCGGGACAGCTCGACTCATTTTGACTTGTCCTGTGTTTTGGTTCGTAAAGTGCGATTCGGGTTGGCCCGTCCCACAATTTAATATTGGGTTCACTTTTTTGCCCCACCCGCATCGCGGACCCGTTGGCTGGCCCGCGTTTGTGATTAGTAAATTTTATTTTTTTTGTTAAGCAAATTTTTTTTTCATAATAATTTATATTCATTTTCTATCAAAATAATTCCAATTAATTTACCTAATCAAAGACAAGAAAAATAATAATGAAGATTATAACTAGAGTACAATAGCAACATGTCATCTTACAAGACATGTACCTAAAAATGAATAAAAAGATATTTCATATTCAATAACTAAAATCATTATCTTATATACAATGATTATACATAAACATAATAATAATAATAATAATAAAATAAAGGTTTAATTAATCGTAAGGTACCCAGTTTGGTACTAGAGTGTCAAATTGGTACCCGCTTTTAAAAAAGTGTCAATTGCATCCCAACTTTTGAAAATTGCTTCAATTAGGTCCCTTTCAGACAGAGTT
>Ga0214545_1000101_pt1 | contig 96792 bp, 70 predicted proteins | sample CNSS4metaG_FD_160064 | JGI IMG/M metagenome (GOLD analysis project Ga0214545, IMG submission 160064) | Root nodule microbial communities from cowpea collected in UCLA plant growth center, Los Angeles, California, USA - CNSS4 | ecosystem: Host-associated > Plants > Roots > Nodule | place: USA... | reverse complement strand
AATAAAACTTGTCATGGAGACCATATGGATAATCTTTACAATGTATCTACATGTGATTATCTTTAAATTACACCAATTTAAACAATTATATCAAGAAGATAGCAGACAACACTCAAACAACAGAATAACAAGCAGAAAGAAAGCAAGAAAAACTGCTTGAAAGAGGGAAAGAATAAAAAAACAACCTTTGAATGCATTAGAGTCATTAGTTTCCGTACATTCTCTGACCAGGATGAATCAGAATTGCCAACTGATAAAGAAATAAAATAAAAAGGGAATTCAACATTACAGAGAAAAAACTAGTAATGCAAGGAGCAATGTACTTTCTCTGGGCTGTGTACCTTTTGACTTAATTGGAGAAGCAGTCATCCCAAAAATTCGAGGAAGGTCAAAGATACCAGACTTTAATCGACGATGATAAAATTCCTGCATGAAATCAAATCTTACAAAGGTAACAAACTAACTCAACAGAAACTAGAACCTCATGATGCTGACACAAAACAGGGGAACAGCAACGTACAATACAAGTTTACATTGAACTAATTGTCTGCAAACCTAACAAAACAAAATAAAAATAGAAAAGCACAATACTACAGGGCAAAATCAGCAACTCAAATTAGTATCTGGTCATAGAGTAAGCCCCTGTTTAGGATAGCCTTCAGTTTTCAAATTTTTAAAACTGTATCCAGTTTCAGTTGAGTTTTTAATTTTACTTTTTTTAATTTTTGAAATTTTAAGAACTTGTAGAATCAGAGATGGATAAAATGAGTGCAACAATTCTATCCTACCCATTATGAACTCCCTCAAAATAGACAATGTTTTATATGATAAAAATTAAAATCAATCCTTGCAGGTTCAATTCATAAATTGCAAACTCTTGTTTTTGGTTTGCAAACACAAAGCAAACACAAGTTTAATGCACTTTATATGATAATGTATAGCAACCAATATTGGGGAAATAGTTCAATCAAGTGGTTATTAATAACAGCTTATCACATTGGCTTATTTTGATAAGATTCACAGTGAGGAATATTCAAATAAGCCAGTAAAAACTATAATGAAGCTATAAGTTACTTCCATAGGCTTGACAAAACACCTGCATTACTGTTTTGATTTAATGACCAAAGAAGCCTAAATTGCCGAAGTTTTGTTCTATGTGTGTATAATATATAAAGAAAAGTCCTAAAAATCAAGCAATATTTGGACTATGAGCACCAATTCGCCAACTAATGAGTAAGCCATTTCTAATCAGCTCCCACTGGATTAGACAAAATCAAGAAAAGAGATCCAACTCAAACCATTACCAAGTGACAATAATGCCTATTGTGAAAAATGATGATTGGTGTGATTGTATTATTGATGATTCCACACCCAATATAATTGCACGAGCATCTTTTTTTTTTTCTATCTACAGAAACATGTACGTAGAGTACAAAGTAGAAATACAAATACGAGAGAAATTTCTATCTTCAAAGGACCCACACCATGTCCTCTCAAAAGACCACAAGACGGAGCTGGCGCGACGAACACCACAGGATGGAGCTGGTGCGACAGAGACGGCACGACGGAGCTGGCGCGACGAAGATCGCTGTAACGGAGACTACGACATGGCTTAATCACGGAACGGAATCGATTGGCACTCTAAACTTAGGTTTTCGATGGAGCTGGCGCGACGCAGATGGGGCGGCGGAGCAGGCGCGATGAAGATCGCTGCAACGGAGGCTTAATCGCGGAGCAGAATCGATTAGCACTCTGAACTTATGTTTTCGAGTGAAAAGGAAAGATTCACTACTTTTCTGATTTGGCAGGAAACACGTGAATTCATCATGGAAGAATGTGTTGTAATTTGCGGAGGTCATAAACCTCCTAAAAAAAATAAAAAACCTCCTCTATTATTAGCTTTTATAAAATATATCATAATTTGTCCATATGATCTTTATTTGTGGAGGTCTTTTTAACCTTCCTAAAATGACCCCTACTATGTATCTTTTTTTTTTTGTGGTGAGGGGGCTGTTGCAGATGGATTTTGCATGGATGGGTTTGATGGCTTGGTTAGGGATATACTAGATTAGTTACGAGCAAGGAGGTTCATAACGGAGATTGGAAATGTGTGATTGATGCAAGCAGGGTGGTCCGTATCAGTTGTACTCTTTTGTGGGGATACGAGCAAGGAGGTTCGTATGTTTCGTGCTCACACTTGAGGCTGCTATGAATGGGGAGGTTCATAGTAGGTGTTCACGCATGTTAGGTTCGTAGAGTTAGACTACGAGCCGGGAGGTCCATAGAGTTGGACCACGAGTGGGTAGTTTCGTGGAAGAATGATAATCCCTAAGGACCAAGGTTGTGAAAGGATAATTCTCATATAGGTTATGAGATTGGGGTGGAACGTTATATAGAAGTCGATGAACTAAAATTGGCTAAGATAGATTGGATGAGGGTTAATTCTTATTATTTATTTATTTTGTTATTTTTCTTTCTCAGTTCACCCTTTATGTTTGTGTTTGGCGATGATTGTGTGACTTGTCACACAGGAACAAATGTGAATCCAGATGAGAACATTGATGCCTAAAGATGAAGTGGGGTAGACTATGGGAGATTACTTTATGTTCTATTTCAAAACATTTTGTAATAAGTTTTTATGATATTTTTCTTTATTATGGATTTGTAATACGAGCATTCAATGTATTTGAATGTCATCAATATAAATTTAAATATTTTCGCGCTTGGGAACTTTATATATTATTTTTAATTCCAAAGAAATTATATGATATTTGTTTTATCTAATAATATCCACCTAGGGTGTTACACTCTTTACACCAGTTGAGTCATATATGTATCCACCTAGGGTGTTACACTCTTTAATTGAATCTATAAGATGAGTTCGCTTTCGCCTAACTCAAATTATAAATGCAACAGATGATTGAACGGCTCATCACACCTGAAATACGACACTACAAAAAAAATTGAAATTACTGATGGAATTTTACCGACGGATATGTTTTAGTCAGTAAATTTGAATTGCAGATGGATTTTATCGACAGATTCTCAAATTTTAATTACCGACAATTTTTCGTCGGTAACAAAGATTTCATTTATCGACAGTAAAATTTGTCGGTAAAATTCATCGATAATTTAATTTATTTTTACCAACAAATTTACCGACAGATTTACCTGTCGGTAAAAGATGCGGGAAATTTCTCGCTTAAATTTGTATTGTCGATGGATTATTTTGCCGGTAAAATCTGTCGATAATTTAAAAACTTTTTACCGATAGATTTTTCGTCGGTAAAATTTGTTGATAATTTTAATTTTTTTATCGACGAATTTACTGACGGATTTATCCGTTGATAAAAGAAACGGAAGTTTTGTCACCCAAAGGTCACCTTATAAGAAGACGTGAAGAAGAAGAAAAGAAGAAGAAAAAGAATAAGGAGAAGAAGAAAAAAAAGAAGAAGAAAAAGAAAAAGAACAAGTATTTGTAACAAAGGAAAATGTTATAAAAATAATTTTATTCTAACCAAAGACATTTCAAAAGAAATAATTTTAGGAACCCGTTTTCAACCTAAATCTATCCATTGACTGTATCAGAAGAGGGAATACAAACAAATAATAATTTATTTGAATTTATTAAACCTATAAATTTAAAGAAATAAAAAATATAAAAGAATTGGAAGAAGAAAATTTTCTAAGCATTATAAAAAATAAAAAAGATCAAATAAAGTTGATACAAAAGGAAATAGATTATGAACGAATAGAAAACGAGATAATAAAAAATAAAAGTAAAATACTAGAAATAGAAAATAACTTTAAAAAAGAAATATGTGTCGACCTACCAACGACTTTTTGGCACCGAAGTAGTTTTGAAGTAGACCTACCTTGTGAAGAAAACTTTAATGATAAAATGATCCCAACGAAACAAAACTCGTACAAATGAATCAACAAACCCTCGAACACTGTCGAAAGGAAATAAATCAATTTATTGAAAAGGGTTTAATTGGAAAAAGCAAATCACCTTGGAGTTGTGCTGCCTTTTACGTAAATAATGCAAATGAACGAGAAAGAGGGAAACCCCGAATGGTAATTAATTATAAACCCTTAAATAATGTTTTAAAATGGATAACATACCCATTACCAGACAAGCAAGAATTAATAAAGAGATTATATAAGGCAATAATTTTCTCTAACTTTTATATGAAATCAGGATACTATCAAATAAAATTAAAAGAACAAGATAATATAAAACCGCGTTTGTAGTACCTTTTGGACACTACGAATGGAATGTTATGCCTATGGGATTAAAGAACGCCGCAGCAGAATTTCAAAATATCATGAATAATATTATAAGTCCCTATAATGAACTCATTGTGGTATATCTAGATGATGTACTAGTTTTCTCAGAATCTTGGGACAAGCATATAAAACATCTAAACATATTTAAAAGAATAATAAAACAAAATGGGTTAGTTTTATCTGACAAGAAAATGAATTTAGCACAAACAAAAATAAGATTCTTGGGTCACGAAATTTATAAAGGAAAAATAACCCCTATCGCAAGAAGTATCAAATTTGCTAGTAGGTTCCCTAATAAAATAAATGATAAAAACCAACTATAATGATTTCTAGGATGTTTAAATTATGTCTCTGAATTTATCCCTGAAATAAGAATAATTGCAAAACCCCTTTATAATCGTTTAAAAAGAACCCTAAGCCTTGGAAAAATGAACATTGTAGGGCAGTAATAAAAATAAAAAAATTAGTACAAAACCTTCCTTGTTTAGGAATCCATAATCCAGAAGCCTTTATGATAGTAGAAACGGACGCATCGAAATAAGTTTTGGAGGAATCTTAAAACAAAAGTTAAAAGACAAGGAATAAATAGTTAAATACCACTCGGGAATATGGAAAGATACTCAATAGAAGTATAGTACAATAAAAAAATAAATACTTTCAATTATTTTGTGTATTTCTAAATTCCAAAACGATTTAATAAATAAATCGTTTTTGGTAAGAGTTGATTGTAAATCGACAAAAGAAATTTTAGAAAAAAGATGTTAAAAATTTGGATTCTAAACAAATTTTTGCTCGTTGGCAAAGTTTGTTATCTTGTTTTGATTTTAAAATCGAATTCATAAAAGGAAAAAATAATTTCATTCCTAATTTTGTAACAAGAGAATTTTTACACGGAAATGAGCCAAAAGAGTCCCTAGTCTAAGGGTTTGACCTTAGATGACGTTGTCCCTACCTATAGTAAAAAGACTTTAGAAAAAGGAAATACCTCTACCCTAAATGAAAAGAGAGTTCTCCCTAATACCTTGACATGTTAGGTTTTTTAAGGAAGGGGTATCACAGGGGAGATACAACACCAATGAGACATGAGCCCAACCACATAAGACACTGACACCACTCTCAACCCAAAACCTTAAGGCAATGGGTTTATGGGTCTTTATTCTTATATAGTGCTCTACTTTCTCATTTCTAGCCAATGTGGGATTTAGACTCACACTTGGATTCCTAAGAATCTCCCCCTCAAGGGTGAGTCCCTTCAACCCCATTGGTACACTCCCCCTCCAGCGGAAGCATTCCGAACCACGAGTACTCCTTTTTTGCCCTTTACTGTACCGCCATTCTTTTATTAACGGGACACGCTTACTTGGAACCCTTACCAGGAAGACTTTCGATACTAGGATCATACTGCACTCGTTTGAGTCGGTTTTAACCATCGACTCTAATACCACTTGTTAGGTTTTTTAAGGAGGGGGTATCACTAGGGAGATACAACACCAATGAAACCTGAGCCCAACCACATAAGGCACTGACACCACTCTCAACCCAAAACCGTAAGGCAATGGGTTTATGGGTCTTTATTCTTGTATAGTGCTCTACTTTCTCATTTCTAGCAAATGTGGGACTTAGACTCACACTTGGATTCCGAACATGACAGACACTGAAAATAAATTTTCAAGTATTAAGAACCCTTCCTGATACTAATAGTATAGAGTCGCCCGTGGATTTTCTTATCAAGGAAACGTGTTCTACCATTGTAACCCTTGAAAAGGAATAGGAAGAAATTGACCCGACAATGATAATTAACCACCTGGCCCCTAAATGGGGATGGATTCCGAAAGAAAATATTAAGAAAAAGAAAAATTCTATCAAATGATTATTATTGATATCGCCTATGCTGAAATTTACCCTGAAGTGGATAAGAAAGATCCTTCAAAAACCATCTACTCGAAATTAAAAATAAATTGAGTCTTGTCTTATAAAGATTGGAATCAAAGTCCTTTAACTGAAAAGAGATTTTCAAGAGTGTTTGATCCCCCTTCTTATAATTATTTTGATTATCAAAATGTCTGGTATCGTATCATGTGTGATCCAAATCCCAAGCATTCCTGGTACATCAGTTTCAAGAATCCTCTAAATGAAAAAATTCTAGTATGGTTTCAAGAATGGTTTTGTTGGGCAGGGCCTACAAAGTCTATTTTTCCTCTAATAGTGGTAAAATTCTATGAAGATTTCAAGAAAGCCACTCGGAATATGCCTATCCATGAAATACTTTAAAATTTTTGTGCTGAAATGAGTGTAAGCTGACTATATCAGCATACTTATGAATTACATTAGCATAAACCAGCTCCATTCCAAAAACCTTATGCCTTAAAATAAAAGTTTTTTGGTGGAAGAAATTTCAAGTTCAATATTTGGAAGAAAAATTTAGAACATGGAAAAATAAATCTCTCAATCTAGCCCCCCTCAAAAGAAAAGCGAAGTGATGTCAGGACACCGTTTAAAATTAAAAGGAAAATCCAAAGCAGATTTAAAGGCTTCATTGTTGCAAGCATTATCATCCTTTGATTCCTCTAAAGAAGAAGAAGTTGATGATCATCCTTTTTTCGAAAATGAGGATGATTGTTATGGGATAGATATCTCTCTTGAATTAACTCGAATGAATTCCTCGAAATAATGGAATTAACAGGAAGAGGATAAAGCCATAGCTTCTCGCCACTATGCCAAGATTACCAACGTCGATCAATCAAATTGAGGTGACGTTAAAGAAAAAGAAAAGAAGAAATGACTCCACTAGAAAAAGATGCCCGACAAAATAAAAAGAAGATACTCCATTATGAAAAGAAGAAAAAACTCCACGAAGAAAAGATGCTCGACACCATAAAAGGAAGATGTTCCATGATGAATAATTTGTAATGAAATGTAATTTGAAATCCTGTAAACCTGAATGAAATTTAATTTTGAAATTCGTCTCCTATAAATACCTTCAAAGAAAATGGAGGAGGCAGACTGGATTTTTCCGAAAAACTTCCCTCTGAATCTTTTTGTACCTCTCTCTCTCTCTTTTCCTCTAGACTCTTTCCTGTTCTGGCTTTTGAATTTGAAATAAAAGCTCGAAATAATCTTGTAAGTGTAAATTTCTTCCAAACTTCCATTTTATTTCAGTATTGTTTTCGATTTATATAATTCCACTCTTATTTGGTGAATATTTATATAAATTGTTGCCACCTTGATGCCAACTGGTATTAGAAGAAGAAGAAGAAGAAGAAGAAGAAGAAGAAGAAGAAGAGAGAAAAAGAGAAGGAGAAGAAGAAGAAGGAGAAAGAGAAGAAGAAGAAGGAGAAGATGAAGATAAAAGAGAAGAAGGAGAAGAAGAAGGAGAAAGAGGAAGAAGATGATGGCTGCGGTGGCAATGACAACGACGACGATGGCGGCGACGGTGATGACAAAGAAGAAGAAAACGAAAAAAAAAATGAAAGAGGGAGGACGGAGAAGATGAACAGTGCATGTTATTTACTGACAGATTTTTTGGTAATTATCAAAGAATTTTTCGGTCGATAATTACTGACGGATTTTTTCGTCGATAATTACCGACAACATGATTTTTGTCAGTAAAATTTTATTGACAAGTGTTTTACTGATAAATTTTTTACCGTTGATAAACCGTCGGTAATGTTGATTTCGTGATGGATTTTGACCATTACCGACAGATTTTGACCGTCGATAATATTAGTTTTTCTTGTAGTGCGAATTGAATCACTAACACATTAACGAATAATTGAGTAAAACAATAAATAGTATCATTCATAAGTTTAGAAGAGCTACATCCAATCCCAACACTTGGAAGTTCAATAATTCATGATGATTCTAACAATTGATCCTAGGAGAAGTTGCACATTCCCTATGTTTCATCTAGATTGTAATCGATTTTATAAGTGAAAAAGAGAGAATCTAGAGAGAGACTAATTTCAAAGAGAGAATTTCAATTTATGGATGATATGAAGGGGGGTCTGCCCCTTAATTTATAGAAAAATCTAGGTTGGTTATAGTTACAATCATGGTGACCAAGTATGTGAGCTTTCCTCCCATAGATGGCTTCCTTGAAGCTTGAGTGCATTTCTTACTTTATTACGAAATTTTGCCACTATATCCACTTTCTAGTTCAATTTTAGTCATAACCAGCATAAAAAATCTTATTATATTTACAATCTTGTCACTACGTCACTTATTATGCCTAGTGATTATAACCGACATTGTAACGTCCTAGCCAGAAATTACTTATTAAGAAATAAAATTAAGGTAATATATGAATAACCTCATTTATTAATAGATTCTTTTCCCAAAAACACGAGAAATTTAAAATTGTTTCAGCGCGTCAATTTTAAAAGAAATCCATACAACGTTCCATTATCTCCATTATAAATGAATCATGATATCTGTTACAAAATAACTTATAACAAGTAAAAACTCCCATCGCTGATCCCCACTCCGACACTATGTGTCCACGCGCTCACTTGCATCACCATCTACTCCCATGTAACAAGTTACATGATCATCGCCAAACATACCCAGATAGGTTAGCTCAAATAAAATGAACAATTGCAACATAACATAATTAAAACATCTCAAAAATATAATCCATGTTAGTATTTCTCCTTCCTAAGTTCCTCAACTTCCAATACTTATGTTAGACGACTCTTGATTCTACACCCTTTGGTGAGTACACTAATCGATCTTTGCTGCACGAGTGTCTACTCGCCCCTCCGATTACAAGCCACAACCTAATAGTCCACATGCGAGAATAAATTGTCACGGTCACAATCCCCGGCACCAAGTGGAGTTCCTCAAAACAAACCGAAGTTCGTAGTTGCCCCAGACTACCAAACTATTAGATGCATTGAAGAGGGCAATCATTTGAAACCACGTAGTACGAGCCACGATCTCGCACACTCCACTGCACTTCCTAAACCACCAAGCTACAACGTAGAGTGGCCACGTGTTACCCCAATAGAAGTTACACTCGTAATTGGGTCCCCAACCAAAGCATCGCATTGTGTCCCTCATCCAAAGCTATGTAGAAACTTTCCTCACGAGCCAACTCTGCACCAAAACCACCTGACGCACCTCTCATGTCGCTAGGTGAAACTTGGCTCCAGACCGCCTGGCGGGCATCTCACACCGCCAGGAGCCAAACGCCTTCTAGTCCCCCTATCGCACCCATATCGCCTGGCAAGGACAACACTGCCACCAGGCGCCATGCGCATACAGTGGTCACAACCACTGTTTTGAGACTCTATCGCCTGGCGGCTCACCCCGCACCGCCAGGCGCCATACCCATAGCACAATGCTATTGGTTTTTTGGCATTTTCCTCAAGTCTTAAGGGACCCCAATCATACATCATTTATAGCACAATCATGATATTCCAAACATAATACTATGACTAAAACACAATATACACATTCAACTCATGCCCAAATCAAATATTATCATGTCTAGCATGTTCTCCTTTATTTACTAAGTGAAACATGCCACAAAATTGTCAATATTGTACATACACTTTAGAACAACACAAACATTGAAGCATACAATCTAGGCTAACTTAGGGACATTAATCCCATCCATCAAGGCATATTCATATAACTGAAGTATACTTTCATCATTTCCAATTTCCGCATAAACCCTAATTCCCCATCATGGTCACAATTCATTCAATTATAGCCAATTTATACAATTTTCGACATGTAGACACCAATAAATGTTTAAAATTTGATATAAAGATTCCAACCGAGCACCATCAACACCACATAACGCAAGAAAGCACAACAACTGGACAAGCCAGCTTGTGTAACCTGGCGGGCAGCACGTAACCGCTAGGCGGTTCATAGAGAAAACCCATAATTGCGTTCTGGAGCATACGTCGCCTAGCGGGTCATTTGACGCCGCCCGGCGATTTTTGGGAATTTCCATAAACACGATGAAATTAAGACGAATTGGATTACATTGAATTTTCAAACCTCAAGTACATTACAAAATCATGGAATTACAATTAAATCACAAGATGGAACTCTCCTAACATGAAATTCTTTACTTCCACTTGCAAACACTCAACTAGCCTCTATGAATCCCAAAGCTTCTTTTGTCTTTCCACCTTTCAACACTCCCTCTCACTCTCTACAACCCTTGAGTATTCTGAAATTTCTCTCCTCACTTTATGCACCATTGGCAACCTCAATAGAACTCTCTCTCATGCTTAAGTCCTCCTATCTACCTCACCAATTGGCTAGGGTTTTCAGGCTCTTCACATTCATGCCAAAGATTAATTTTAGCAAAAAAAGAAAGTTATTTTGGTTAAGCCAAGGTTCAAATCCACAGCCATTCAATTACCAAGTCAATGCATAACCAATTCAACCAATACATGTTTCGTGATATTTTCTATAAATCTAGAAATTTATCTTTATTAACACGCCCAAATCATATCATAAAAATAATAATAAGATTAAATAACACACAATTGACACATAAGACTTGAACTCAAGTCCTCTCACCCAATTAAGTACTCTCAACCTTTTAAACTAGTACTTTTCCACGTCATATCAATCATATCAATCAGTAATTAATGTCATAAAGGTTTCCACTACTCACATTTATTAAATAATTATTTATTTAATTATTTAAGTTCTTCGGGTCTTACAGGCATAATAAGTTGTCATAAAAAGCTATTTGCACTAGTGATACGTCTACCCATTTACAAAATCATAAATCCATTTGCAAAAACATTATTATGGCATTAAGTAGTAATGTGCCTATACATAATAAGAGAAATTCTAGAGATAAATACACCTCATACCACAAAGTAAACATACACTTAGACACTTATTTATTCCTAGAACAAGATAAAAAAGAAAACAAACTTTTCCGTTTTGACATATTTTGATCTTGTCTTTATAAAGAAAGATATTTGAACACTACAACAAATATCATTAAGTAACAACATAAAGTTATGGTGGAAAATTGTGACTTTACTAGTGGAAAGTTGTGATATTAGAATAAGATATAAGATCAGTTGTAGCAAAATCGATTTAATACAAAATGCAGTGAATAATTGTTAATACTAGAAAGTATTTTAAATTGGTTATAGGGAAATCGATCTAATATGAACATATTAGATCACTTATAGAAAGAAACGATCTAATATGTACATATATTAGATCGATTAAAGAAATAACCAATATAATATGTCTTTTTCACTACAAAGTGTGAAAAACCTTTTCACTTTTTTAACTTCGTCTTCTTCTCTTCCCTAGAAAAAACAACAAAACTCTTTTTTCTTCCAAGCCATTCACCACTACCACCACTGTGCCCTACTGTTGTGGCGTCACACTTTAGCAAGCTTCTTCTTCTCTTCTTTTATGTATTTAAAGACATGATTATTTATTTACCTTCAAATTTCATCTTTATAGTTACATCCAAGGGTTGGAAACGATGTTTGGAAAATTAAATCCACAATTTTAAACTAGTTGCGTTCTCTCTTTCACCCAATTTCAATTCCAATTTCTCAATCTTTCTCTACATGCTCGTCATATTCCACGACCTCAATTTTTATTTTGATTCGATAGTTTTATGAAGGTAGGGTTTCATTTCACAATTTCTTTAAGCCAATTTTTTTGAATGGGATTGATTCCACGAATTTTTTCTTTTTCACTTTGGTCATTTCTTGCTCTTTAATTAGGCTTTTTGTTTGGCTGTTAGAATGTTAGGGTGGATTTTGGTTAGACTGTTCGATTGCTCTTTATTTTGAAAATTTATTAAATTTACAGTGTTGTCACTACGTCACTTATTATACCGAGTGGATTATAACCGACATAATTAGTTGTCATTAAATTGCAGGACGGGACAAAACGGGTCGAGTTGAACTTCTTCACTACACACAATAATTTTACTATTGTAAAAGATTATCTTGTTGTCTTCCTGGTATGGTCTTTACTATCTTAATGTTTTTCATTGTGTTCATGATCTTAAAATTGCAAACAATTATCAAAATTATGATGTCAAATGTTTTCATCATGTTATACATTTTGATAAAATTTAATTAAGTATAACTAAATACAAGGAATATGAATGTAAACCAACCAAATTCAGCTCATTACCTATGTTTTCTCCACTAGGAGAATTTATTTTTTATCAACAAAAAATTCATAAATATACTAAAAGAGCACTTTGAGTGCTCTAACCTGCTAAAAGAACCATAAAACTCTTTTTTCTTCCAAGTCACTCACCATTGTTGCCACTGTGCCCATTAAAAAATGTTACTAAATTATAAAAAATGTTACTAATATAATTTAGTAATATTATACCACATGTTACGTATACCCTATGTTACTAATAAATATTAGTGACATTTTAACGTATCAATTGAGACATTTATAAAAATGTTACTAGATATCTTTAATAACATTTATTTAATAAAAATGTAACATTTTAAAAAATGTTACTAAATCCTTTTAGTTATATGTTTTTTTATAAATGAGTAACGTTACAAAAATGTTACTAAAACTAGTTGGTAACATTTTTTTTTTTGAAATAAAGAGACATTTTAAAATTGTTACTCAAAAAATTTAGCGATATTTGTTTTTTGTTAAGGTAACATTATAAAAATGTCATTAATATAAATAGTTACACCAACACTTTTTTTGACCAATCGATCTCTTGTAATTACAGGAAAATTTGATTTTAATTTTTATAGATCAATTCTTTGAAATCTTTACAACTATTTGTATCCCTTTTCTAGTTATTTTTAGTTCTTACCGCAAATAATCAAATATTTCACCTTATTATAATATATTATGTTACTTAATTATAATTCAAAAGCATAAAAGGAGTAAAAAAACAAATAGTACACCATATTTTTGAGAAATTTATTTCTCAAACTTGATGATAATTCAGATGTATAGAGGGAGTAAAAAAAATTAATAATCTCTAATGATATATTTTTGAGCATTTCATCATTGTTAACTATTATTATTCAAACACAAATAAACAAAAGCACCAAATCACCCAAACTTTAACAAAATCCATCTAGCACCTTCCATAATTGACTTCCTTCTTAATGACTTATATGATCACAACCAAAGAAGTCCTAAGATTATTCTTAACTCCACCCTACTATTTTGCCTGCAAAAATGAGTAAAAAAATGAGATATTATGTATACTTGCTACTAAAATTGTTATTTTCAAAACAACCAACCATATAAGATATATATAATGTAACATTCACACCTTATTCAAGTCGCTTCTTCAGCTCATTTGCATCTAACAATGTATGTGCACTATCTAGCAACTGTAAATAAAGATAATTAACATTGATAAATTGGTATAACAAATACATAAATGTTTTTAACCAAACTATTTGTCAGAGAGTTCCATGCCTTAACAACTTTTTTCTTAACCTATTTTTTTAAATGAAATGTTAAACAAATAATTAAGCTTTATCAATATATTGAAATTCACATACACATTCAAAATTATCTAAATCAACTTTTGTTTCTTTATAGTTGTTTGCAAATTCTTGCTTGTAATAGTGATCATTTATAAGTCAATAAACAAAAACAATAAAATTATAAGCATACTTTAGAGAACTAGATCTTACAGGAAAAGCTCAAAGGCATTGGATGGATATTTGAGAATGCTAAGATCTTGTTCAAGTGTGACCATTTCAACATTAAGATCTTCTAATTTCCTGGATAAAAGAAATAGTAAGATATGTTCCAAAATATTATTAAGAAAACTAATTGATAGATAATATAAAAGAAAAATAAAGAAAAAATATGCTAATCACCTCTTAGTTAACTTGGTCTTAGTTTTCTGGACTTTTTCCTTTTTTTCAAGATTAGTAGAGATGTTATTCAAGACATGTGCATTTTTCTCTAAGAGCTCACTTGTAGTGTCTCCAATAATCACTTGGAAATGACACTTTAACATTCTTGGCCAACAAGGATGGTTTTTCTTTCTCACCACATTATGGACAAAACATATAAATGAAAAATGATTTTATTAAAGTCTCAAGCTGAACAAAATTACCAAAATAGAATCAAAAGCTATAAGAGAGAGTTAACTTGATGAGTCAAAGATACTCTTATCCTTCAACCCTTCTTCCATTATATATTCCTATCAAGAATCAAATTACAATTAATAGCATTCACTTTGTCAATATTCTAATATAAACATAGATTTTCATTTCATGGTGGATAGAACTAACCGTAGATGGTAGATTCCACTAGTGCATCTCGGTCTTTTGTTACAATTGACTTAATGGAGTTTTAACAAAAATTATGTTTGTTCAATATGCTTTTCAATTTAGTTTTCAGCTATCTTTTTTGTTCATTTGTTCAAATTAAAACAGAGGAGTTGCTAACATATGTTTCTAATCAAAGGCAATAAAGAAAGTTACCATCAAAGAGTCACTTCTTCTCCATTTTCATAGGGAGCTACCTAGGGTGAGAAAATAAGTGAAAAGAATGATCAATGAAGGATTTCATCTTTTATTTTAAGATAAGCAGGTATATATACGATGGAGAATAACATAAATGAAAAAGGAAAAAGAGAACAAAAAAATAAAGCCTAATAGATGGCTAATAGAAAGCTATAGCTAAGACTAACCTTGGACTCAAGTGAGGATTAAATTGATAACAAAGACTAATTAAGTTAAAAATTACCCAAGCTTTTAACCTTTTTGTTATGCTTTTATTTTCCTTTTACCTTTGAGATTACATTAAACCAATTAAGCTATATGTAAATGCAGAGAGAATCTACACAATTTGCAAACCATTGCTAAGAAAAAGAAAAGGAAACCAAACTTGCAATTCAAGGGAAAATAAAACAGTGAACCTTGCATGATTGATTCGTTGTTGAAGTTCTCACACTCTAGATCAAAATTTGGCCAACAAACTTTTGCCATTTAATCAACTCCCTCATTCAACAAATTTCGTTATTTTCCCTTTATCCAAGTGAAAAACTCAAATTCGAAAGGGAAACAGAACCATTACTTGTATTATACAATATATTATAAACTCAGGCTTTTTGTTTAGTAGGAGAATTACAATTATCTGTTGATCATTGCAAAGCTTCTATCCAGGTAAATCTTTTTATTAATAAGCTTAGTATCAAAGGGGAGAGAAGGGAGAAATTTTATTTTGACGTCTTTTTGGTTTACTATATGTCCCTTCCTATATACCTAGAACCTATCAACTATCCAGAATTCTTTCCAGGCAGAAACATAAATATTTTTTGAATTGAACTCAGAAAACTGCCCTATTAAATTGTATTATGTAACACTGTTAAATCAGACAAAAAGAGAAGAAAAACAAAAAACATTTCAGCCATTAATCTAAAAACTACTATATCTAATGTTCAAATTTACTTTATAATGGTTGGTGACCACAAGTTCCTTTCTCACTGTAGCCTTCTTTTGGATATAAATGTATGCTTGTTGAAACATGTTTTTTGTTGATTATGTCATTGTTTATATTGATGTTGGGGAAATTTTCACTTGAACAAAGCAATTGAAAGTGAGAACTCATTGGTGTGCATATTATAGGAACTAGACTCATGAATTTAACAATTACGATTTGGGCCTTTTTAACCATCCAGCCCATGACCTTATTAACAGTTTGATCTAGTTAAATTAAATCATTGTCAACAATAAAAATAAGAACAACCAAACCAATAATGTGAATTGCAGAACCTACATATGAAAATGAAAACCTACCTATGAAAACAAAAATCAAATCACAATTGAAAATGAAAAGTAAAGAAAAAGCAAGAAAACTTACCTATAAAATCTCAAAACTTATAAAACGTCGAAACACGAGAACATGTAAAAAATCAAAAATAGACAATTAATATTCAAATGTCAGAACGAATTTTAATCCATTATCTGTGAAAAAACATAACAATGTGAATCACAAACACGAGAGACCATGAGAGGGTGAGAGATAGGTGAGCGAGAACAAGAAGAAAAAAGGGCGAAAACAACAAGTAAGAAACCTGAGTGAGATTAAGCCGTTGAGATCGGAGTGAAAATATGAAATCGTTGCTAGATCAACGAAAGATTGAGGAGACTGTGTGAAAATGTGAGAGAAAAAGTTGATAACGATGACCTATGACTCCAATGGCAACAAAAACGACAACGACGATCTATGACGAGGGGAGTGAAATCTATGACGAGGAAAATGAGAGTATACGAAAATGTTGATTTGCTGCAAATTTTTATTAAACAATTTAAAAATATAATATTATCCAGCAAAATTGATAAGTATAATTATTGGATTTTTAAAAATATTTTTTTATGAAACTTTTTTTTATAAGTTTTCTGCAATTTATAATATTATTATTAATTCATAAAATTTGCAGGTATCAATTTTGATTTGTTGGAAACAATTTTTTACAAAAAATTTTGTGAGTATTACTTGAAAAAAAAATATCTTACAAAAATTATAAATATTTTTTGTAGCAAATATTTTATTATAAAAATTGAAAATATTTTTATGAATAATTTTTATCAAGAAAATTTGTAGGTAATAGAAATAAACATTTATTTAAAATATAATTTATAATAATATTTATTTAAAAAAGTTTCTGTAAGTTATAAATATTATCTATAGTAACATTTTTAATAATTATAATAAAAAAATGTTACTAAAAGCATAAAAAAGTGTAATGACCTATAGTAACGTTTTTTAAAATGTTACAAAATAACTGTTAATATTCTTTATTCTAACATTTAAAAAAATGTAACGAAAGTATACATAAAAGTAACATTTTTAATAAATGTAACTGTGAAAATGTTACTTGAAAATGTTGTAGTGGCCCTATCGTTGTCGCGTCACACTTAAGCAAGTTTTTTCTTCTCTTCTTTTATATATTTAAAGTCTTCTTTTATATATTTAAAGACATGATTATTTATTGGTTAAAATACTTTTTTGGTCCCAATTTTCGTCAACTTTTTTCAAATAGGTCCCAATTTTCGCGGGGTGCTCAAATAGATCCTAATTTTTGTCAATTTGGTTCAATTAGGTCTTAATTGGGTAACGCCATTTAAATCGATAACGTTTAACTGTACAGTTGGCTATTATTTGCTACGTGTCCAAATACTAATCCTACGTGTTAGTGTTTTTCTTTATAATCAGGTGATTAATTAGGTGGTTAAACACATTAAGGTTTTAATTAATTGTATTTAAAGATAAAAAAATTAAAAGAAAGGAAAATTAAAAAGATATTTGAACGCAGATTAAAAAGTAAAAGGGGTTAAACGTGTTTAGGGGAAAGAAAGAAAAGCAAATTTGGGGATTTAGGTTACCTGTGCTCGAATTTGGGGGAAAGAAAGAAAAGCAAATTTGCTTCGTTTGGGTTGTGCAATTGTTACGGGATCATAATCAATTCATTGCAGATATTGAATCCAGGTTAGGTTTTCTATTGCGTTAGAGCTTTCACTTTCGTTTTTTGGTGATTGGTCGTTTGCGATATTGGTTTTGCTCGTTTGTGATTGGGTTGGTGTGATTTTCGAAAGCGGTTCTGTTTGTTTTATTGTGCGTTTGTGTTGTCATTGTCCTCAGAACTGCAGCTTCCCCACAGTCACAAATGGGTCTTAAAGCTTGGGTGTGAGAAGAGGGAACACTACGCTGCACACAGTTATTACAATATGAAGAAGATGATTGGGTCCGAGACATAGCTGCAACAAAGCTTCAACGTTCCAAGCATGACCAAGTTCACACATGAGATGGCTTCTTCGACTTTTTATAAACCCTAACACTTTATTTTTTAAATTTTCATTATTTACATTTAATTAAAAACGTAATGTGTTTAACCCACTAATTAACCACCTCATTGTACAGAAACACTGACACGTAAGATTAGTATTTGGACACGTAGCAAAGAATAGCCAACTGTACAGTGAAACGTTATCAATTTAAACGGCGTTACCCAGTTAGGACCTAATTGAACCAAAGTGACAAAAATTAGGACCTATCTGAGCACCCCGCGAAAATTGGGACTTATTTGAAAAAAGTTGACGAAAATTAGGACCAAAAAGGTATTTTAACCTTATTTATTTACCTTCAAATTTCACCCAATTCCAATTTCTTAATCTTTCTCTTCACGCTCATCAGTTTCCACATTCATTGACACAAAAAAGCCTTTTAACATCACCCCAATAACGTTTGCCTAAAAAAAGCCCAGCGTTAAAAGTGATCGGTGACATTTTTGTAAATAACGGGACCTTTTTAACGTCTGACGTGGAGCGGACAAACGTCACTTAACGTCTGTTAAAAGATACCCTGACGTCACTCAAAAAAGGACGTCGACCCCCAACGCTTCAAACGTCCCTTGACGTCGGACCAGGACGCGCTAGACGTCCCTTTACGTCGGACCAGGACACGCCAGACGTCACTTAACGTCGGATACCACACCCCCGACGTTAAGTTTTGGTTTATCTCTGCGCGAAATGCAGAAACCCTCGCGCTGTTCATCGTTTCCGCGAGAGTTCCCGCCGGCGACGCCATTTCCGACCCCCTCCAGGTGAGTTTCGAAAGGTTTTCGCCATCAAACTTGTTGGGGTTTGATTATGGGTTGATTTTACGCGTTTTGAACCGATTATTTTTCGTTTTCATCCCCATTTGCAGCGTTTTGAGATTCGTCACACTTGCTCTTCGTTCCCATTTGGCCAGTAATGTGCGGAGACCCTAAACTCCCTCTCAAAGTTCGTCTTTCAATTAGAAGAGGTTAGTTTTTCATTGTATGTATATATTTGTTCATTGTATGTATAGAATTACTTATATTTTTTTATAAATGTCATTATAGTTTTAGTCTTAGACTATTTTTTTGTTAATTTTTTGGCCTATTTTTTATTTAAAATTTTATAATAATATTTGTTTAACTCACACCAGTAACGATTTAAAGTGTGGGGTGGAAGAAGCTTAACTCTACTGTTGTGTTGTTGTAGGTCTGCTGCACAAGTTTTAGTCTTGAGAGCTGCACATCCAACTTGGTTCCATCTTCCTTTCCTTAATTCTAGTATGCTGTTTTTAGAAATTTATTTTTCTGTCAATTTTACCTTGAAATTTTTTATGTTTTGTGGTATATTTCTAGGCATATAGTGAACTTTTTGCAATTCAGTTATAATTCTATAAATACCTACAATAGTTGTTTAGTAGATGAAATTGATCTTGTTTTGTTATTGTTTCTGGTTAATTTTGATAGTATTAGGCCTATTTCAGATTTACATACTCATTTTAGTAGTGTTCTAAAGTAGTTTATCAAGGCACAAGATGATTTTAAATTTCTGCATAATTTTTAGTAGTTAGTTTTTTCCATTAGTCTTTTGCTATTTGTAAGCTTGCAACAATTGTGTTGTTTGTATTGAAATAAACTTTGTCTTGGGACCTAGTTTTGACTGTGTTGCTGGTTCAGATTCTTTTGCTATTTTTAAGCTTGCAATAATTGTGTTGTTTGTATTGAGATAAACTATATCTTGGGACCTATACAGTGACAAGGCACAGTTTTTACTCACCCCAAAAATTCTATTAGAACCCTTTAATAATTCATCCTGACTTATAGTGAAATTGTGCTTGCCATGCTTCATTGAACAAGCAATTGAAAAGGCCTTTTTTCCGTGGGTTACCATTTTCATACAGGTCAATGTGTTGGTTGTTCATGATGTGTTATATTATACTCTAATTATTGACATGTGACGTTTTATATATTTATTTTGGGTCATTATTTTAAATCATAACTTGTATTAGTTGTAGATATAAATTGCAAAATCCTGTGTATATCTAAGTAGTCAAAACTAATTCATTTTCACACCAATTCAAACTACTTTGGAGTTAGTTTTAAAGGATTGAATATTTTTCTAGAATAATAGTTGAGTTTAGCCTAGATTGGTATTTTCTTAGTGAAATTGTGTTGTAGTTTGATTTCTATACGTAGTGCAGTTTGGTTTGCCACAAAACTCAACAATCTTGGCTTCGTTAAAGTATACAGTTTTGCACTTTAATTCATCATTCTCATTTTCCACCCTCCTTTCCTTCTCATCTCTAGAGTTAATGTATTCATTGGATTGCAACTTGTATACTGTCTCTGATTCACTGAACTTCTGTATACATTTTTTTTTGCCAACTTCCATTAATTCTTTTATCTGCTCATATTTTTTCATTAATTGCTCTTGTATATGTTTATGAACTGAATAAATGTAGGAATGGCATTTAAGGGTTGTGGCAAGTTGGACACATTAAAAGAGTTATATCGCGAATTGGATAATGAAATGAAGGCTTTCACTATTGAAAGCATATCCTCAAATGGTCCAGCCAGTTGTCTTTTTCGCTTATTGATGGTAGTGCATAAAGCAACTCTTATCCAACTCGTTTGTGTCAAATTTTATTAGAAAAATACCAAATCAAAGTCGAACACTTAGACTTTTTTCTTTCTTAGTCAATGACATATCTGTATGAACATCACGCTTGAGCATGTTCTTTTTTTAACTGGGTTACCCATTGATGGGAAACCTATCATTCCAGCTTTTGGTGGTGATGAGGATGCGTTTTCTATATTTGAGTCCATTGCAAAGACCCTTAGTCTTGGTGAATTGAAAAGAATTGCATGTGGACAAGGGCCCCAGAACCTTCTTTATGTTGTACTCTTTTTCATTATCAAGTTTGAAAGGAGTTGAGTGTTGAAGAGTTGTTGTGACCAATAAATTGGAACGGGTAAGTGAAAACGCAAAGGAGAGAACGTTGTTTTTTTTAAAAAAAAGAAAAAAGGAGTTGTTAGAGAGAATTAATGCGTGGGCGGAGAGAGTTAATGCGGAAGACATTAAAACACCATGCGGTTTTCTAAAACACCTGGTTGTTTTCTAAAAACACCATGCGGTTTTATATGAGTGGAAATTGTAAACTATTTTTTCTGCGTGTAAAACTTATATTTATCTCATATTTTGTTTTAGCTTGAAGTTGGTTTATGGAATTTATATGGATATTTATATGATTTTAGTTTTTATTTAATGTTAAAAATTTATATAGATTATATAGTATATTATTTTTTATTTTTTATTTTTAATATTATTAAATTATAATATTATTATAATTTTATTATTTCATATATTGTTTAACTTTTTTTATATATTTGTGTAGTAGATGAATTTAAAACTTTTGTAATTAAAACTTTTGTATAGTTGTTTAAATATTAATTAATATATTATTTATATTTAGAGGAACTTGGATAGGGGAGAAGTTGTTTACTTTCATTTGTGAAAGTGAGGATCTTAATTGTTTTGATTTATGTTCTATTTGGTGTGGTAGATGTTGATCTGTACACGCAACTATGGAAGCTATGCGCGGGGCCTTTGGTGGATGAATATTCAACATTAGTTATTAAGTTCAACTTATCACTGGGCAAAAGTTTTACTTTTATCAATCTGCTCCAATTTTGCTCTGTTTTGACTCATTAAGAATCCATTTCTCTTCAACCTGTTTTCCGTTAAAAATCCATTTCCTTAAATCTGTTTTTTAGTTAATCCATATTTTAATCCATTTTCTAGATTTGAATTTAGAAGTAGATTTGGAATTTTATCTTAATTTAAATATTTGGATATGAATTTGACCTTGATTTAAAAATATCCAAACTAGTTTGAGCATAAAAAGAAAGATATGAATCTAAAATCTTATCTATATTTTTGGATTTTGATTAAATTTGCATCAGATCTTTAAAAATTCAATATATGATCATTCTTAGTTTGGACTATTCAAGTCAAATGAATGATCTTTTATATAATGTCCCAGAAGATAGATGTTTGGTCATGCTGCGTTATAATCTAGTTATAAAGCTATTAACCAATCATCCGAAGATTTTACAGCGTTTGGTCAATTAAATATCATGTGATTCAATGCCAAGTACATATTGGTAACCGCTAATAAACATAGTAACTCTTTCCATAGAGCACGATAAATTTACCTTAGGATAACCGAATAATACATTAACCTTATAACTGCCCAACAATAACCTGGCACAATAGAAGTGAGTAGAATCTTTCATAAATACATGTGGAATTCCACTGTCATCTTTCCTCTATTGTTGACAAAGTATGGGGACAAATATACATGATCAAATTGCATTCCCTCCATAATCTCTACTTTTCTAGTTTCAATTGTCACTACTACTCTCTTGCTTATGCAGTGCCTCAAAAATCATGTTTTCAACTGCATAATCATTCCCCGCCCTGCAAATTATAAGTAATAATTGACACGAAGCAAAAATCATAATTAAATCAACCTTGTGTTAGAATTCAAATGAGAATAAGTTTTACATTGGTAAAATATGAGAAACAAGTCTTCAAAAATTTTAATAATCCAGATGTCTTAGTTTTTTAAAAAGAAATAAACGGATCCTACCTCTCTTGACATGAAACTGAGTTCAGAAACAAGTGCAGTTGTTGTCTTCTCAATCCCAAGAGCAATTTGAAGAGGATTCATTCCAACAGCAATAACCTAGAGAAAGAAAAAAGGAGCTTCAGAACTCAAAGTTATTAAAATCGTGATTAAAGCATGAACTTAATGCTCCAACTTTTATTTGCAAAATTGAAAGACATAGGATAGAACTTTTTTAATATTGCAACACATGTCAACTTTTCATATGTGCTAACATATAATAATTTTGCTGTGATGGACATACTATAAAGATGTTTATTTTGTGGATAAGAAACTTTGGTGGGGTCTACCATGATTAAAATAAGACACCAGAACTTTAGAGATAGTAAAAGCAAAAGGAGAGGACATAATGGATCCAATGTTACCAACCTTACCACTTTGGAAACGGGCGGATATAAATGCCAAAACAACAATAAATTAGCAAAAAATATAACACCATCATATTGACAATCCCATTCAGCTCTAATTTTCAATTTATTGTACTTTCTTAGTTTTTCCTACTATTTTCACTGTTCCTGGACAAACAAATAGTTGAATGTTTCTTAATATATCAAACTAAAATTGTCTCTTTTAGACAACAAATTACACGCATGGTAACCCATGAAAAAATGGCCTTTTCAATTGCTTGTTAAATGAAGCATGGTAATCACAGTTTCACTATCAATCAGGATGAATAATTAAAGGGTTCTAATAGAAATTTTGGGATGGATAAAAACTGTGCCTTATCACTGTATAATTACTTAAGTGACCCACCAAACCAGTAAAGAGACTACCAGTGTACATGCATACTCAAACAGGGACAAAAATTGAAAACATTTTAATCTCAACTTTTTGTTCAATCTCAGCAGCTGCAACCATTTTAATTTCCCCAAACAGAATCTCACCAATGCTTTTAGTGTCAAACACAACACTCAAATCAGTAACAACATATAGGAAGAGAGGAGAGCTGGAAGGGATATGATAAGTTAACCAAAATTTATGTTTTTGAAATCACACTAACCTTGTAACTGCAGCCAGATACACAAGCACAAAAACATTCTTGCAGGAAACAATCAATTGTCATTAATTTGCAAAGATATTACTTCTACAATTTAAAGGCTACAACAAGAACTTTGCAGTTGCTTAGAAGCAATCATTCCTTCTCAACACTGCCTATATTTCAAAGCTTAAAACTGGATTACTAATGTTGACTAAACAATTGGTTTACTAGTTCTATTTAAACAGTGGAAGAAGCATGCATAATCAATTGCATTTCACTCATGGAGAATAATAGTTCAATAGTTGTGTTTGCACAAGTCATTACTCTTGTAGTTTTTCATCACAAAATATTTCATTTTTTTCACATGTAGAAACCTTTCATTTAAGGTGGCAGAACCAAACATTTAAAGTTAAATTAAAATAGGGAAACCATTAAAGAATAACTTAGTTATAATAAATCAGAAGTTGCAAATTACAATTATGATAAGTAGAGGAAACATATATTCTCACACCAAATACCTCTGAGCAACTGAAAGCTCAAGTGAATGATCTATATAGGCACTCCATTGCTGGTACTTTAGTAGTAGTCCTTGCAGCATATTTGATTGCAGTCCTCCAAGACATTCATAACAAGAGGATTATAGAAGGTATTACTGACACAATTAAATTATTAAACTACCTATTAAAAAAATATTAAATAATAATAAATAATTATTTAAATATATTATTCATATTTATATACTATTTAAATATCGTTCAGTGATATGTTACTATCGAACACAATATTCAGGTTAATATAGGGTTTATAATGGTTATTCCATGTGTTTTTCATCTCTTTTTTTATTGTGATATGGCAATGAAGTTCTGGTTATGGGTGAAACATATTTTTGGAGACTTTATAATTGCTTCTCCTGATTCAATTATTGCTTTTCTAAAAATAATGCAGTCCTCTAATTAGGTTGACTCGTCAGGATGTGATTATTGGTATTGTCTAGATGATTTGGCGCATGAGAAACCATGTTAGATTTCAACATTGATTTTTCGGGGCTGTTCAAAACATTATTAATATGTGTTTAAGAGAACTCTAGTGTTTAGTGTGTTTTTTCTCATGAACCTAGGTGGTATTTATAGATATAGAAAAAGGAGACATAAGAGTCGATTGTCATCGATATAATTTAAACAAAAATATTTCTAATGAATGAAAAAAAGTTGTTTATACATAAATAGTATTTAACTCTAGAATTAAAACATCGATACCAATATTATTTTATTTTAACTTTTTTTTTAAATTATTCTAACATTTCTAACACAAAACAACTTTATCTCATATTCCAAAGAATTTTGTATAGACTTTTACTTTGCAATTGGCCGAGCATTCAACAAATAAATGCATTTCCCACAACATGATAATGCGTTTCGAGAACATTTTTGTTAGGTACAATGTAAACTTAACGTCTTCATGCACTTATTATTTATTGTATATTCCACTTATCAAACGAAGTGGAAATTGCAATATGTTGTATCATCTATGACATGAAACAATATGTTTTACATGATATGTTCTTTTTCATAGTTCCTTGTCTTTCAAACAAAATATCTTCATGCTTTGTATATGTTATGACAAACACTAACCAAGGGTTGTTGAATTTTGCTTTAACAATACACTTCTTCCATCATGTCTTTTTATTCTTTGTTTTCAATTATTGTATATTCTTGTTCAGTTCATTTTTTACAAGCTCTAGTCAGGACCTTCAACTTGATCATGACAACAATAAATATTTTCTTAAAAATGACGAATAAGCGTGCATTTGAATGAAATAAGGCTTAAAATTATATTATTTTACTTATCATTGATTTAAAGTGGATGTAATTCTCAAACTGACGCAGACGCAAACTATTACTAGCTTCCAACAAGCTAACACTTACATTGATGTTGTTTAAGATTAGTTAGGGTTATCAGTTTGATCTTTTCTATAAGATTTGACTTTAGTCCACATGGGTTAAGGTCAAAAAATTCATAAAATAAAAAAAAAAACCCTGATTTCATAGGGTCAAAATGTCCACTAAAGTTATCTGCACCAGGATCAGCTCGTATATTTTTTTTTTAACCATGAAAATTATTTTTTAACCATGAAAAATTATTCAATGAAATCTATCATTAATTATGAAAAGTTCATAGAGTCAAAATGTCCACTAAAGTTCTCTAGACCAGGACTAAAGTTCTCTAGACCAGGACCAACTTGTATATCTCTTTTTTTAACCACGAAAATTAATTTTAAACCATGAAAAATTATTCAATAAAATCTATCATTATAAAAATTTAAAATATATAAAAAATTATGACACTAAAAAAACATTTATCTTCCATTAATTCCATCGATTAATAACATAACAAAATAATTATATCAACAAAGAGTTTTATTTTGATTTATCAATATGAAATCTAATAAAGCAACTTGCATGTTACTATAAAATAGGAAACTTGATAACATATGAGATGTTTGTGTTATTTATAGAATAGGATTGAAGTACCATATCTAATTTATTTTCATTAAGAAATTATGAGATATGGTAATGAAGTATCTGAGATGGGTTGAAAGGGTCGTTAGGATCATAGTTAGAGGGTATGAGTCATCATCGTAAGGCAACATACCATGAATTCTAAAATCTGCATCAGGCTTTCGACTTGTGAGGTACTAGCAACTCTCTATATCATAGTATGAGATTCGGGCTATTGAAAAAGCAAAACTTTAATGAATTATCGATTAAGAAGTTAAACAAAGCCTCATCGCTTGATCTTTCAATGAAATTGTTCATTACCTGTTGAACAATGTTAAAAACTTGGTTATCTCAACAATTAGTTAATCAATTTTTTTTCTTTTCATAAATAATTTACCATACACATAAAAAGCTATACACATAAAGTTGAAATCAAATTATTAAGTACATTAATGATAAACATACATTACTAAAATATTTTCTTATTAACCATTAATTCTAGTGATTAAAAATTTTTAGTTACTACAATGATCAATTTAGATATCAATTTACAAAATAAAAAAGTTATTGGTTACTAAAATAGTCACTATTATTAATCAAAAATTATCATAGGTGGTTAAATTTGTTACTGATTAGTTAAAGACTAATTAAGAAATCAATTCCTTTGGTAGCAAAAAATTTGGTAACTAGTGTTTAATGACGAATTCTCTTTGGTAGTTAAAACTTTGGTAAGTAAATTTTAAAAATCAACTTAGAGATCAATTACAATTTTTTTATTCATAATAGTAATTATTTTAGTGACCAATAATTTTATTTTATTTTGTAAATTGATATTTAAATTGGTCACTATATTGATTAACAATTTTTTATCATTAAAATTGATTATTAATAAGACATTTTCTTCTGACGATCTATCTGATTACTATCAAATTTTCGAGTTGTCTAAGTTATCTTATACGACTCATTCTAGGTTAAAATTGAATTAATAAGTTATGTTGTCCGATGAATTCTAAAACTATAATTAAATTAAAATAATTAATCAAGTGACTGATAAATCATGTAAATTAAACAAGTGATTAATAACAAATCATATACATACTCAATTTTTGTATTTGAATGCTATCAAAGCAGATTCCTTTTAGCTAAAAAAATATCAATTAAAATTGTTCTGATTAATTACATGTGCTTTCTTATATAGGTTTACTAAATATTTATTATTAGGAAAGCCATACTACTAGCAAAAAACGTCACGATATCGTGTCTCTTGTATAATCAACCGAACAGGTTGAAGAGGGAATGAAGCACCAGCAGACTTTGATCCCACCATCCAGGGTCTCAAAGATACTGTTTAAACCATCACCTCTTGATACCATAAATTCCACGTAAATTATAACGATTAAAATCGTCACATTATAAAAAAAGAAAAATAATAGTTAGAATTTAGATAATTATTTTAGATGTGTCAACACTTTTTTTTTTTAAATTGAAACATAATGTAAGAACAAGAAAAATAAATAAATAAATAAATAAATAAATAAATATTTATTTAATAAATGTTGTAAGATCCCAGAAAATTAAATAAATAAATACTTATTTAATAAATGAAAAGGCAAAAATCTCTAAGTTAATTAATGTGGAGAAAAAAGACAAAAAATAGTACTAGCTAATATATTTCATTAATTTAATGGTTTTATTACTTTAATAATATGTTAGACCATAGGGCCTGATAATATAATCCTTGATGCACAAGAATTACAAAAAACACAAATTGATTTGTTGGTCATGCATTTGCTTGATAATAAGGTAGATGAGAGGTTAAATCTTGGTTAGAACAAGAATTATAATATTTTATTTTTAGCCTTAGTGGCATTTTGGGTAGGTGAAAATATGAAGGTAGAAGGTTGGAAGGAGTCTGCACCTAATTGTTTAAATCATGAATAATGCATTTCTTGAAAGGGTTAAGCGGGAGTGTGCCGTGGATTTTGAATGTTGTTAGCTTTTGTGCTTATGCGAGTTGTGTTGAATAATTGTTTGTTTTCGTCTTCTTGAGTAGTGATTGATATATGATGTTAATAGTGTCACTATTTAATGATGATTTGATATTTTCATGAGTTCACGAACACTCGAGGGTTAGGAGGTTAGGAATGATTTTTACGAAACCATATAATCCTAAATGAATATGGTGGAATGGTTTATTGATATAATATTTTAAAATATATTCTTGAAGGTATGGAAGTAAGAAGGAATAAGGATGATTGACGCAGGAAAGCATGTTGGTAGTAAAAGTAACTTGAAATTTTATATTTAAGATGTTATATTATTAAGTAATATAAATTTTATTTTATAGTATAACGTAAGTTGGGTTATTAAAATAATTATTAATTATATCTTGGGTATATCGGAGGTTTTCGGGATATAAGCATTGTTGATCCGAAAATAAATTGAGACTTTGTTCCTTGCATAACATATATAATAATATTCGAATAGAAATTTTGTGCTAGTTAGTATTTAGTATATTATGTATTATAGTAGGTATTCAATATATATTTAGATTATATGATAAAGTTCGATATATGTTGAATAATAGATATTTAAAAAAAAAATAGAGAGATTCACAAATTTGCGGTGGAGGATTCCTTTTCCTTTATTAATATGATAAATAGTATTGTATAATACTTAAAGAATATAAACGTTAGTGTTAGTTTTAATTTTGGTAGTTGCATTAGGTATTTAGCAAATACTTACCGGATGTAGGTTATTTTGCATAGATATATGCAAAAATGTTTATTTTAAAATTTAGGATTTTGGATTTATTTCTTTTATTTTTATTTTAGGTTAAAATTGGTATGCGGTGATAGCATGTAACGTATAAATGAATTTTGTATGTAATGATCTTGTAGTAATTAAATATTTTTTTTAGCGAAACATTTATAAGATCACTTTTGATATTAAATGTAGTTTTATTTTATAAAAAAAAATTCTTATTATTTTATCGTTAAATATGAGGTGTTTAGATTATTTTGGACAAGAGATGTTTGATTATGTCATAAGCGGGTAGGTTCATGGCTGGTGGTGAACATGTGATAATATGAGCGGGGAGGTTTGTATGTTCCGTGCTCATACTTGAAGGCTGCTGCGAGCGGGAAAGTTCGTAGCTGTTAGATCACGTGTATTGGACTACGGGCGGGGATGTTCGTAGAGTTGGACTATGAGTGGAGAGGTTCGTAGAGGAAGGACCACGAGCGGGCAGCTTCGTGGAAACATATATATCTTGGGTCTATGGTCAAGAAATTGTGGGTTGGAAAACCTTAGTGCAGTAAGGTTTCTTGGTTAAACATTGGCTGAAATAAAGTAATTTTGAGTGAATTTCTATGTATTAAATTATACACTTATATTTTTAAAGGAACTCACTATTTTATGTTTGTGTTTGGTGATGATCATGTAATTCGTTACATGGGAACAAACGTTGTTTCAGGTGAAGTTGGTGACGCTTAGATCCAGATAGGGGCTAGCTTGGGAAGTTTTATAGACTATATTTGACTATTTTGTAAACATTTAGTTAATTAGTTTTGAACTATGTAAATCTTGAGTTTAATTTATGATTTTGAATTTTGAGACATTTTATTAAAGTTATAACTTTCTCGCGTATTGGGAAAGAACTTTGAATAATAATGACATATTTACAATTAGTTTACTTTATTTTATTTAAATTAATAATATTCGGTCGAGAGGTTACACATCACACTAATATAAAAATTAAAAAAATAATTATTAGAGAATCAATATTAAATATTCTAAATCAAAATAGCAAGTTGCGAAAGAGTTTGAGGTTTAGGGTTTAGGGTTTAGAATTAAGAAAATAAATACCAAGTCACCCTAAATATGAATAAGAAATACATTCCTTTAAATAAAATATGGGAATTGAAATTTAATTGTGATCATTATGCATATGGATTAACTCCATTGGATGGTAAACTACTTTGACATATTCATACTGAAAATTTGGTAGCATAATATATGCAATTGTTCATATCCGAAAATTTAAACAAACAAATGTTAAATTTCATATACATACTCTCACGCCACAAATAAATTTATCAGAGTTGACACTTTAGCGGTCTTAACTATAATAGAACATATTTAATAAAGTAATTCTTAAATTCGATTAAAGTGTCAGAAAAAATATATATATATATATATATATATATATATATATATATATTAATTTAACTTATGAGAACAAATTATACAGAAAAGCATTTTACGATGATTCACCTTAATTGTTAAGCACAAGGCCATTTTTCAAAGAATTTCTTTTATCCAACAAAATTTGTTGACTGTGTTTTATAAAATAAATTGGTGAACAAAAACAACTTTAACACTTTATTAGAGAAATCTTATGATATATTTCGTCATTTGGCCAATGAAAATGAAAACAGGAAGCATTCTTTTAAAAAATATGATTCTCAGAGAAGAAATGATTTCTTTCCAAGTTAAATCTGTATAAGTAGAGGATAAGAAATCAAAAGGAAAGAGAATAGTAAATCAACAATCGTACTTTTACATTTAGTTTTCCAAAACTTGTGGAAATGATTCTACGGTGGTTGTTTATCCTAGGTATCTAACCCTAATGGGGTATTAGGATGTTGGAACATGCAGATGAAACCCATTTTTCAGTCATGCATCGACTCTCATGCAATAGCAGAAACCATTCTTCAAATGAATGCAGGAAAGAATGTAAGGGAAGATGAATGTAAAGGTTGTAATTATAATTACGAAAATGATATATCGACAAAATTTTTTTACTTACTTTTGACATCAATGACGTGTCACTTATTTTTTTATTTAAATTTTTTTTTCTTTGAGAAACTGTCACACGTGTGGGAAACAAGGGGAAAAGAGGCAAAAGGTTTTGGTGGAGAGAACCATCCAAAGTTTAAATCTTTGGCTTAGAGAACTCATTTTCACGAACACAAAGAACTCATTTCCATTCCTATTTTCAATCCTTTAACTTCCCTGAAATTTTGTGGCATTACCATCTTTCTGGTTCGTTTATTTTTGGGTGGGTTGTAGGGCATTCCATTCGATTTCGTTGTTCGGGTTTTTTAAGGGGACTTGGGTGTTCGTTCACTTCCTACAAGCAACGGTAATTCATCTCGTCTTTCGTCATTGTCTTTGTTCACAAATTGGTAGGGCATTCACGTGTTGACTGTATATTTCGATTGATGGGCAACGATTTGGTGTTTTCCATTTCATTGTTATTGGTGTGTGTTGTGTGGTGGAGTGTTTCATTGTTTGCGGGTAGGGTTAGCAATGTAGTGTGAGTGCATCTATTAAGGGTGTTTTCCGTTTCTTTGTTATTGGTGTGTGTAAGTTGTGGGGTAGAATATTTTGTTGTTTGCGGGTTGGGTGAGAAGTATGTTGTGGGTGCGTCCATTATGGTCAATTTTAAGTACACAGAAAATGATGTGTACAAATTTAAAATTGTTGTAAACATGAACCAAAATCCCAACGCAACTCCCCATTTATTTGGACATGGCTCCCCACATGTGTTTCAAAGTTGGTGAGAAACTTTTTTATCAAAGGATTGTATCCAATCCATTATTTTCTTCATAATCACTTCAATGTAATTAGTATGATCCATTTTTAAATTCAATCCCTAGTTATGTAAACACTTCCATTGTCGTTTTTGTTACTAAATATACTAACAAACCTCTTCAATTTCCAATAATTATAATACACAATTATCCTTTTATTTGCAGGTCTTGGTCGTGATGAGAACATGACAACATATCAATATGTATGACTATATGAAGGCAGAACCTCGAATGCGGTTAAAGAGTCTTGCAATATGAACTTTGTTTGTTGAATATAGAAAGAGAAGGAATCTAAAATAGTTTGATAGGTTTATGATTGTTGTAAACTTCAGAACATGTACAAATTAGTAGTAATTGTAAGAGTTGTTGTATGACTTATAAAACTTATGTATTAACCATATTTTTGTATAAAATAATAATGCATGTATATTTTGCTTGATTTAGTTGTGATTATATATGTCAAATTGTTGTCCATGTAGGAAATTATTAATGTGCAATTGTAAAATTAGTTGTATGTTTTTTAATGTGTAAAAGTATTGTGAAAAACTTTGGATTTGCAAAGTTCAAAACTTGTTGAAAAAGTCTAATGCAACTCCTCATTCAATTACATTGTGTTCCCCACTTAATTATGACAGCAAAAAACATTTATGGTAAGGACTATTGAAAGCAAAGTTAATGGTGATTTTATGTTACAATTCAACTTTGATGGAAATGACAAACAATGGAGGTGAAGTTTGAATGGTGATTTTATGTAGTTGAAATTTGAATGAAACAAAAAACAATGGAGGTGTGTTGTCAAAAATATTTTTCTAGAAAAACTTGAAAAAAAAAATTGCAACTTCCTAATTAATTTGACATAGGTTCCCACTTATGCATGACAGAAGCACCTAATTGATTTTTTGTGATGAATCAAATCCAAGTAAATGGTTGTATTATGTTACACTTGGACATGTGATGGCAACCACAAACAGTGGACCTATGTTGTGAAAAAGTTCTGTCAACCCAAAATTGAAAGACTTGTTTAAAAAGTATATAGTAGGTCCTAGTTAATTACACCTTAGTCACCACTTATTAATGACAGTAGAAATCAGTTCATCTTTTGTAGAGACCAATCAAGGCAAAGTAAATTGTGTTTTTATGCTGAAGCTGAAGTTTGAATTAAACCAAAAACAATGGAGTGTGTTATCAAAAATCTATGTCTAGCAAAATTTGAAAAACTTGTTCAAAAAATGTACCGTGGGTCTCCACTTAATTTTACCTAAGTCCCCACTTATGCATGACAGCAGTAGGTACCTCATTTCTTTAATGAGTGATCCAATCCAAGTAAATGGTTGTTTTATTTTACAGTTGAATTGTGGTGAGAGTTACAAATAATATAACTCTGATGTGGAAAACGTATGACAACCGACAATTGAAATGTTTGCTCAAAAAGTGTACAACAACTCCCCACTTAATTACACGTTGCATCCCACTTATATATGACTGCAGAAACCAATTCATTTTTAGTATAGACTGATCAAGGAAAAGTAAATGACGCTTTTATGTTGAAGCTAAAGTTTGAATGAAACAAAAAATAATGGAGGTGTGTTGTCAAAAATATTTGTGTAGCAAAACTTCAAAAACTTATTCAAAAAGTGTAGCGCAGGTCCCAATTAATTACACCCTGGTCACCACTTATTAATGACAACAGAAACTAGTTAATCTTTTGTAAAGACCAATCAAGACAAAGTAAATTGTACTTTTATGTTGAAGCTGAAGTTTGAATGAAACCAAAAATATTGAAAGTATGTTATCAAAAATCTATGTATAGCAAAACTTGAAAAACTTGTTCAAAAAATGTATTGCAGGTCCCCACTTAATTTGACCTAAGTCCCCACTTATGCATCATGACAGCAGTAGGTACCTCATTTTTTTTAATGAGTGGTACAATCCAAGTAAATGGTTGTTTTATTTTACAGTTGAATTGTGATGGGAGTTACAAATAATATAACTCTATTGTGGAAAAGGTATGCCAACCGATAATTGAAATGTTTGTTCAAAAAGTGTACAACAGCTCTCCAGTTAATTACACGTTGCATCCCATTTATTTATGACTGCAGAAACCAATTCATTTTTAGTATAGACTGATCAAGGTAAAGTAAATTATGCTTTTATGTTGAAGTTGAAGTTTGAATGAAATAAAAAATAATGGAGGTGTGTTGTCAAAAACCTTTGTGTAGCAAAACTTGAAAAACTTATTAACAAAGTGTAGTGCAGGTCCCAATTAATTACACATTGATCACCACTTATTAATGACAACAACAACTAGTTAATCTTTTGTAAAGACCAATCAAGAGAAAGTAAATTGTGCTTTTATGTTGAAGCTGAAGTTTGAATGAAATGAAAAACATTGGAGGTGTGTTATTAAAAATCTATGTTTAGCAAAACTTGAAAAACTTGTTCAAAAAAGTACCACATGTCCCCACTTAATTTGACCTAAGTCCCCACTTATGCATGACAGTAGTAGGTACCTCATTTTTTTTAATGAGTGGTACAATCCAAGTAAATGGTTGTTTTATTTTACAATTGAATTGTGATGGGAGTTACAAATAATATAACTCTATTGTGGTAAAAGGTATGTCAATCGACACTTGAAATGTTTATTCAAAAACTGTACAACAGCTCTCCACTTAATTACACGTTGCTTCCCACTTATTTATGACTGCAGAAACCAATTCATTTTTAGTATAGACTGATCAAGACAAAGTAAATGATATTTTTATGTTGAAGCTAAAGTTTGAAGAAACAAAAAATAATGGAGGTGTGTTGTCAAAATGTTCATTGTCATCATATGATAACACAATAATGTCAAAATGTTGTCGCCACTTAATCCATTAGTACTCCCCATATACGTCATACATAACTTATAGGGCATATTTTCATCACCCGAATCCAAATAAGTTGTTTTTCAATTTAGTACTGATATAAATAGTTATGGTTTCATTACATTGAACATATTGTGTTAATATTTAAGTTTGATATTTTGCATAAAATTACTGCAACTGATGTTCAAAATATGAAGAAAAGCTCCCCACTTATTCCAGCACTACTCCCCACATACAAAACTCACAATGAAATGAATGTTGACGAAGGAAGGATTCCAACAACAGCACCCAAAAATCTTGATTCTCCCAACCTTGTAATCACTCATACTGCATCCATTTTTTGCAATGACTCCTATTGCCCAAAGATTTGATCTTTTGCTTAAATAAACCCAATGTTTCAAGTTTTCTGATGAATCTCACAAAAACCAAACATTTAGATGTTTGGGTTGCGGGTTCTCTCTGCAAAAAAGATTAACCAATCACGGTTGGGTCACAAAAATGATGATGATGAAGGTTTGGAAAAGATGTAAGATACAATAAAAGGAAAATTACAAACCACCGTTGGTGTGAGCGTCGATGACAACAACAAAAATATGTCTTCTCTCCGATGTCTTCCTGTTGATGTCTTCTCTCAATCGCCTTTGTCTTCTCCCAGCCAAAGAAAATGCTTTTGTCTTCTCTCTCTGAAACCCTTTTCCTCTTTGCCTCCAAAATTGCCCGCACGTGCAAGGATTAATATCATTTAATGAAAATCAATTTTTAAAACTTAAATACGGTGCCACGTTCGCAATGTCAAAATTGAGTCTAAAAAAGAAGTTCAAATATCATTTTCGTTATAATTAATGCACAAACATATTGCGAGACTTGGGAATGCTCTGTACACGCAAGTTGACTAACAGGTCTTTCCTTTTTAAGTCCCATAGTTAAGAAAAAATATAGCGTTTATAAACATTTGATAAACTAGAGCAGTGTGGAGCTAGGTCGTGCTAGCTTGTAATCCAAACGGGGATATTAAGGTCTTGGAACTTATTATTAGACATATTGGTGCAACAATGATTGTTTTCTTCTACTTCAAACGAAGTCCTATTTCTATTTCAAACTCCACTCTCTGATACCCTGTTCTAACCATACCAACAACATGTTTCAACAATCCACATAACATAATTAGTCATACCAATTCCATGTCACTTTTATAACCAACCATTTCATACTCATTACATTTCAAGATCATGCCAAACTTATCATCCATAAACCATTTTACTCATGCATATTCACTCATGTCATGCTCTAACAAGATTATTTAATCCAAACATATGGTAAACCGAAATTGAAATGCTGGAAGATGAAATCGGAAGATCGAAAGAGAAAAATTGAAAGATGAAATAGGGAGATGAAGTATGAAAACGAAATTGGAAGCAAGGGAGAGCAATCTTCGTTAACTCAAGCTTCATTACATAGAAGTTTCCACGAGACAGTGAGGAAGAACGGTAGAGAAGGATGTGCATCGGTGGTGGAGAGTGGAGAACGATCTTCTCCCACTAGTGCAGAATTCCTATTTTACCTCGCCTTATATGCCTCGGTTGGCCAGGAACCGAAGCATATAATGGCGCGGTGGCATTTTTGTAATTACAGCCAAGTTTTAGGCCTCGGTTCTCCAAATACCTGAAGCCAAAGATGGGTATAGGCCGCGGTTCGCTCAAAACCGGTGCCAAAGAGGTGTTTAGGCCTCGGTCCATCAGGACCCGAAGCCAAAAAGTGGCTGGAAGTCAGGGTATAGGCCTCGGTCCAAGGCGAACCAGTGCCAAAAGGGGTCAATGGCTTCGGTTCTTCTAACAACCGAAGCCATAGGGTTTATTTAGGGTTCAAAAATCGCGAACCCTCTTCTTCCTCCCCGCGCCAGCCTGCAACTCTCTCTCTCTCCCCGCTGCCTCTCTCCGCTGCACCACACCCTCCATCCACCGTCGACGTCCTCCGGCCAGTGCAACCACCACGCGACCTCCTCCTCCGGCCACCATTTCGCGTCTCTCTCTCGCGTGCTCTCTCTCTCGCGCTTTCATAACTCAACACTCCATTACTGTAACTAAGTTCACTCTTCGTTAATGGCTTCTCAAAACCCTAATCAAAGAAATTCTCTCTATCCTCAGGTAATCGATTCTAACCTCGATGCTCCTTCGCCTCTCCTCAATACCAATCCCTCATCCTCTTTGCAAATCCCACTCTACCCCTCCATTGACTACAACGACCTCATTCAAAACCTCTTTTTCGAGGATGTCTCATCTGCTAGCTCCCCCTCCGCGCCGCCTGAGGCCACCGAGGAGGTCCTCCTCCGCATCCCCGGTGCGATCCTCAACCTTGTCGATAAGGACTACAACGTCGAGCTTGCGTGCGGTGATTTTTCCGTCATCTGCCTCCAGCAGGGAGACAACGCCGTCAACGTGTACGCGCGCGTCGCCGAAGAGATCCAATGGCCTCTGGCGAAGGATGAGACCGCCGTGAAAGTCGATGATTCGCACTACTTCTTCTCGTTCCGCGTCCCCAAGGGCTTCGATCCCGGGGAGGAGGAGGAGGATGTTCTTAGCTACGGGTTAACGATCGCTTCGAAGGGGCAAGAGGGGCTTCTGAAGGAGCCCATATGGCTTCGGGTGGAACCCAAAACCGAGGCCAAAAGGCCGGGTTCTATGGCCTCGGGTTCCATTGAACCGAGGCAGAAGGGGCCTCTATGGCTTCGGTTCTTAACCGAGGCCAAAAGCTATGTTCTTTTGGTCTCGCCCTAATATGCTTCGGTTCCCGAACCGGTGCAGAATATTAAAAACAATCGCTGCCAAAGGCCCTTCCTGCACTGGTGTCCTCTGAGACACGACCATGCGACAAAGGAAAGCAGCACTGCACCTCCTGAGACACTAATGTTTCTAAAACATTAAAAATTACAAAAGAAAATGAAAATGAAAAATTAATTAAAATTTAAATTTTACGGGATTATTTAAAAAATCCTCGGTACTTAACTGAGGTTTTTAAAACCTTCGATATATTATATTTTAACCCCTCTTAAAATTAAATATTTTTGTAATGATTGTAGATGTACAAAATAATAAAAGGATGAAGGATTAACAATTTTGTCGCTACCCGACGGTTCGCCTCCTATCAACCTGATAAGATCCATCATCATCACATTTACTATTGTTGCCACATTTTTTTTATCAATAAAAATTATATAAATAATAGAGTATTTGGATGCTCCAACCTTTCTACACTTATGTACATAAATAGTTTTCCTCTAAAGGACTGAGTATAGTTCTATAAGAGAAGGTCATAATAATAATATAAATTGGAACAATCATTCTCATCCATTCACATAAAACATTCCGGCAAAAAAGTTTATTTACATTTGTATTAAAACTTCCATCAGCTGCCACGATTGTTTGAGTGTCCTTTTTACACTGCTAAAAGACTAGCAAACTCTAAAGAAAAAATAAAAAAATAAGAATAAACTTGTAAAAATGTTAGGAAGGAAATAAATATGATGAATGTAATATAAGTCGATCATGTTACATGCATAATTATGGTGTGTACTTATGTAAAATATTAGCTTTGTGAAAAAAATGTGAAATATTTTGATAAATAACGAAGGTGTTGTAATTTTCTCAAATAAAGAAAAAAAATTAATTAGGACGTCACAATCACACTCATTGTCCAAGTTTCTCTCGTTTTTCTCTGTCAGCCTTGAATCCCAATTTCTTAAGTAGATGACGAACACTCTAATATTTTCTTCAAAATCTTATTTAGGTATTAAGAAATCTTTGGGAAAAAAACATGAACAGTATAATGTGAACAATCTCTGTCAATCGTACGATGAATTTGGTTGGGTACAGACGAAATAATTTAGCTTAATGAAAGAGCCAAGATGGGGAGCAGTTAAGGCATATCTCTTAAAAATGAATGGCAGAGCAGTTGAGACATATTATAGTGGAAATGGGTCACTAAGATACTTCTGGATTTAATTCAACAAACAACTTTAAGTGAAAGACAGCCTAGTTTGTTTTTATCTTATTTTTGTTTTTTTATTAATGTAAAAGCTTTAATATATGTTTTGTATTTTAATAAACTTATTGATAACACTGATGAAGGAACAAATTAAAATAAATCCACATTTTCATAAAAAGTTTTTAAGTTAATTTAAAGAAATGCTAGTAGCATATTCTTTTGAATACAGACATCTGTATTGGTTAAAGTTTATTCGAAATCACAAAGTATGTGGGTCCATTCTAATCCGATGAGTTACTCGCATGCTTTTTTTTAAAAAAATATTAATAACTTTAATCACTATAAAATTGTGAAGCTTAAATTTTAAGTCTAATTTGATATTATAAAATCAATTTGTAAGATAAAAGTTACATTCACTTATATATCTCTAATCCATTTTTTACATCAAAATTTATACATTTTTTAAATATAGGATTAAATATTAATTATAGTTTAATGAATATCGTTAAAATAGACTAGTCCAACATATATTTTATTTTAAAATTTTGAATCTATTGTGTCAAGAAAAAACATGTTACAAGCAAGGGAAGTGAATATTAGTATTATATAGTTAATTTCCACATCAGTAAGATTATGGTCATATGAAGATGTCGGTAGAATCTGCAATATTTAAAGGTAATGGTATTATATTCTTATTTTAGTACAGCAACAGTGCACACGACAAGATTATAAATTTATGGATGAAGTTTATAATCTTTCACGCACAATTTGATGTTGCTAATCACAAATCATTAAAAATGAGTTTTGGGAACGAAGATCATTCTTCCAAGCTACTCCAAGCTCAAACCCACATATTTAACCAAACTTTTGGTTTCATAAACTCTATGTCCCTTAAATGTGCAATTGATTTGTGCATACCTGATGTCATACACAACTATGGCCAACCTATGCCACTCTCACAACTCATTGCTTCACTTCCAATTCACCCTTCCAAGGCTTGCTTTGTTTCCCGTTTGATGCAAATATTGGTCCAATCTGGTTTTATCTCTCAAAACAGTGTCACTGATGATGATGATGAAAAGAAAGAAGTGAGTTATGCTTTAACTGATGCATCTGCACTACTCCTTAAGGAGCATCCCTTTAGTATGACATGTTTGCCACAAGTCATACTTGATCCAATTTTGGTGAATCCATGGTTTCAGTTCTCCACTTGGTTCACAAATGATGAGCCCACACCATTTCACGCACATAATGGGATGAGTTTTTGGGACTATGCGAGCCGTGAGCCCAAACTCAATCACCTTTTCAATGATGCCATGACCAATGACACTCGATTGATTTCCAGTGTGATGATTGAGAAGTGCAAGGGAGTGTTGGAAGGATTAGAGTCTTTGGTTGATGTTGGGGGAGGAACAGGAACCATGGCTAAGGCCATTGCCAAGTCTTTTCCACACTTGAAGTGTATTGTTTTTGATCTTCCACATGTCGTTCATGGCTTGCAAGGAACGGATAACATCGAATATGTTGGAGGGGACATGTTTCAAGCAATCCCTTCTGCTCATTCCATCATGCTCAAGGTAAATATTATCTAATTCTTTATCTAGGCATTAAGTTGGTCGATAGATTTACTTCTTCAACTAGATTTTTCAATATGATGTTTGATCCATGGGTCGTCTTAACCCACCTTTAAATAAGTCAATTTTAGGAGACTCTCCAACGAGGTAGAAAAAAAAGTCACATCTCCAAACTCCCCAGTGAAGTAGTTTAGGGTCTAGGTGGACTTGATCTCACTACGAAGATTTTTAATTAATTCTTAAAAACAACACTTTTAACTTGGGTCAAAGTTTGAACCGAATCGTCTCAAGTTGAATAGTAAAACGGATCAATGTGAATTAAAGGTCGAGATAGATCAATCTAAATCAAAAGTCAAGACAAGTCATCCTAAATTAAAAGTCGAGACATGTCAATCCGAACAAAAATATAAATAGGCCGATGACAAATAATTAAAATGAGTTGGTCTAGATAGACGATTGAGATTCAAAAGTTAAAACAATAATCAAGATTCATGAATATTTTTGTCACAAAGTTAAAGTTGTGTCTTGTACGTAAAAGTTGCAAATTCAAACACAATTTACCTATTGTAATCATTTCCAAATCTGGCCGTTCTAGTAATCTCTTAACGAAATTACATCAGAATGGTTGATTTTTGTTAGACAATCAACATGTAATTTTTACTAAATGGAAAATTAACATTTAATGTGATTGTAATTTAACTGTGATGTAGACAATAATGCACAACTGGAACGATGAGGAATGCTTGAAAATCCTGAAGAGATGTAAGGAGGCAATCGAAAAGAAAGATAAAGGAAAAGTGATTATCATAGACGTTGTGATAGGAAACGAGAAAGGAGACAGTGAATTGGATCAAACAAAGCTCTACTATGATATGGAGATGATGGTGTTGGTTACTGGAAAAGAGAGAAATCAGAAAGATTGGGCCAACTTGTTTTTTTCTGCAGGCTTTAGTCACTATAAGATAACTCCAGTTCTAGGTTTCAAGTCTCTCATAGAGGTTTATCCATAGCAATAATGTTTGAAAATGTGAAAAAGATGTGTGATGTGATATATATTTTAAATAAATATTTCTGGAACATTTGTTCTTATTGAGCAACATGTTTCAAACAATAAAAATGATTCATCTTGAAAAGTCATGGTGTTAATTGTGTTTTTTTCAAAAATTATTGTGTCTTTTGACAAAAACATAATAATAGAATAAATTTTTAGAATATAGATATTATATGAAATGTACTGTAATTATTTAATTGATAAAAATATCAAATTCAACTGTTATATATGGATTAAATCTATATTTTATAAGGAGTTGTTGAAGATGCAATTAATTAATTTTATATTTATATTTAGAGTGTTGTTAACCGGTAAGTATTTTTAAATTACTTCAGTTCTTACGTTTGATCCGACAAATTACCTCGTTAGATCAAATCTTTGGATCATTTGTTTATTAGCATTATGTAATTCATGCTAAAGACAATTGGAGTTAGTTGCTATAATGATGTTTTTGGCGATAGATAGACTTTTTTTACTTTTAAATTTTTGGGTTAATGGAGACATCTCCGTGATTATAATAATAGTGTAATAATTGAACATTTTGTATGTTTCTTAATAAAGCGAGGAAATATTTGAGCACGTGAAATTAATCTTTTAGGATAAGTTAATTAGTAAAGAAATATATTGGTATAAAATAAGGATGTGCAATCTAGCATGGATACGCTGAGATCCTATTCAAATATTTGATTCATATCCTCCAAAAAAAACACTCTATTTGAAATATATAATAAGATTTGTAACAAAATATAAAGCGAAGAATATTTTGTACAATCATTATAACATATCAGAGAATCCTCCGCGACTATCCAGCATTTAAAATTTCTAATAAGATTGTAATACCAACACTAAAAGAATATTGATTATCGACGGTCAAATTTCGTCTGTAATGGACAATATCTAATAAAAATTTTATTTTATCGATAAAATTTTAACGGTAAAAAATTCATCGGTAAGACGTTAGTATGTAATATTTATTAATGGATATTCTGTCTGTTGATAATTACTAACAGACATTTTTGTCGGTAATTACCGACAGTTGACATTTGTCGATAATTATCGAAAGACTGTCCATCGACAATTCCTTTGGTAAAGGGTGCATGAACATGTTAGTTTACCGACCAATTTATTTGTTGGTAATTGTACTACATCATTACCGACGGATATATCCATCCATAAATCCTTCGATAAAGTCAATTGTGACTGCAAAATCAGTTTTATTTTCTCATTTACCACACACAATCAAACCTCCATAAACATTCCAACATATAGATACCTTCCAATTACAGAAATTCATACCAAATATCCAACAATAAACTTCCAAATTCAGTGTACACAATCAAACATAAAACTACTACTAATTAGTGACAATATCCAAGGTGCATTAATTCTAAACATAAATGTCATAAGTTAGAAACCCTAATAATCTATATAGTCATTAGAAATAGCAGGGTCTTCAGGGTCTAGAATTGGGTTGGGTTGCACTTGGCTGGGCTGCACTTGGCTGGGATGCACTAGACTTGGTTGGACTTGTGTAGGCTAGGCAAGTGCAGGCTGTGGTTGAGATTGTGTTAGGTTGAATACAACCTGTCAAAGGACTTGTAGGGCAAGAGGGAGCAATGTCAGGAGTATATGTTGTAACACTACAAGAAAATGCTTCATTAGTAACCAATTTTAGTGACAAAAAATTGTTAGTTACTATAATTACTAATTTAGATACAAGTTTACAAAGTAAAAAAATTATTGATTACTAAAATATTTACTATTATGAATAAAAAATTATAATTGATCACTAAATTGGTTTTTAAAATTAGCTACCATAGTTTTGGCTACCAAAGAAAACTGGTCACTAAAAATTAGCTACCTAAGTTTTGGCTACCAAAATAACTTAGTTACTAAATTGCTCTTTAATTAATTAGTGACAAATTTAGTGACCAATTATAATTTTTTATTTATATTAGTGACTATTTTAGTAACCAATAAATTTTAATTTTGTAAATTGGTATCTAAATTGGTCACCATAGTGACTAACAACTTTTAGTCACTAAAATTGGTTACTAATAAAACATTTTCTTGTAGTGTAACGAGTGAATTGACCTTTCAATTCAGCATAAACCTGATCATTTTCTTGCAATCGTTGATCAATTACTTTTAGCTTTTGACCAATTTCTTGTAGTCGTTGTTTGATGTAGCTAACTTCTTCAACACTGGAAGTGGATGCAGAGGATTGGGGCTTTAGGCTACTGCTTGCACCTGCAAGTTGTCTTGTTCCATATATTCTTCCTTTATTCTTTTCAACGACAACCTCAACCCAAAACTTTGTCCTTATCATATCATTTGCAATAAGATCATCAATGGTATTCTCTTGTGATCAACCAACACATGAGCCTTAATTTGATCTGACCTATGAAAGTCTATTTTCAAATTATTCCTATTAAATAAAATAATGAAAAATTAGTTAAATATGATACAAATTAAAGTTTTTTTATAATAAAATTAAAGTGTTTGCTTACATGTGTCCTCTGAGATCTTTCATCAACAAACTGGTCAGTTCCTTTGCGTAGATGAGTTTGTTGAAATATCTCATCAATATGAGCATCTCGTCCCAGCTCCTTTCCTTGTAACAAAAGAAGGAGTTTTTATATACATATACAAAAATTTTAAAAATGATTATACAATCTGAATTACTTAAAAATGGAGTTTTTTTTTACCATTTGAATGGCATGCTAATGAGTGGTAATGGAACCACTTGTGTGTAGGCTCTCATCCTTTTTGGAACTTCGATTCCTTTGGGTTGTAACACACTTATTGCGATATGCAAGAAAATTCTAATGTGCCAGAAAATTATTCCACACATCATTCCCAAGCCAATAAGGGTGTTGTCCTGCATTCCTAGCCTCTCTAAACATCTCTAATAGTCTATAAGATGCTTTACTGTGAAAAATTTTATGAATTTCTGCTTCATGCTCAAGTTTCCACTGAACCTTCCTCTATGATAATGAATAAAGTGGAAAACATCAATAATAGTGAAATTGCATTTCAATATTAACATACAGAGTAAGGAAAAGAGAATAAGTTTGATGATGTGTTACCTTAAAATGTTGCTAGAAATGATCTTTGTCTTCTGGAGGTATTGCTTCCCATGACGGCTAAGTTGTCATAAATTGTTGCTTAATAGACCATGTGTTGGCTTGGGAAGCATCTAGAAGGAAGAAACCCGCATATTCACTAAAGAAAAGTCATTCATAAGAACCCAAGGTAAAAAATAGGACGTGTAATACAAATTGATTTTTAACTTGATAAGTATTACCTCAATTAAACAGTTCAATCACTAGTCGCTCATGAAGAGGAGGGTCAATATTAGCAACTACATCAGTAGTATCTGAGGTTCCAACAATGTTAGGAGAAGGGACTGATGATAGGGAAGTTATAGCAATATTCTGTAAATCACCAAACAATAAAGGGAGAAGGTTGTTGTAGATGAAAGAGGGGTAGTGTGGTGGGTACCACAGTAGGTGGTGGTGTAGGTACCATAGCAGGTGGTGGTGTGGGTACCACAAGAGGGGGTGGTGTGGGTACCACAATAGGGGGTGATGTGGGTATCACAAAAGGTGTGGATGGGGAATGTGATGGCATGGGTACAAGAGCTGGGGAGGGGGATTGTATGGGTGCACTTTGTGGGTCAGTCGTAGGGGCTAGAATGGATGTGGATGTTATAGTGGCAGGAATCCTTAAAACGTATCGTCCCTTTTTTGGCACCGTCTTTTCTCTACGTTTAGCTTTCTCCTTCCCCTTATCAAGATTAGATTGACCTCCAGATGTCATTGTAAACTAAGTGAAATTAAAACTATGACAATATGATAAATAAGTGGAACTCTTATACATGTATCAATAAACTTATAATATAAAATTTGCAAAAAAAATGAAAAGCATCATAAAGATATAGTACACATCTAATAATTTTTCAAGACCATTCAATTAGTGTATTAATAGTTGATCATTCATAACTAAGTCATAATAGCAATCTAATTTTCAATGCAAATGGCTCCAAAACGCTTTAATCATCATCCTCCTCATCATAATTTTCATCATCATCATCATTGTCTTCTTCTTCTTCTTCTTCTTCTTGTCTAGGTCCTTCCAATTCTTCAGCATCACCATCAAAGTCATGCAACCCAGATACACCTTCTACTTTAATTATTTCATTGGCATGTGACATTTAATCAACTTGGTAGGCAATATCCTCTTCGACCTCATTTGAATCAATGTGACACCTAGGTTTGGTTTGTATTGCAACACACCACCCACGTTTGTCGATGCAAAATGTTGGATATGGCACATACTAAACTTGTCTAACAATTTTTGGAAGAATAAATGGATCAAATAGTTGGTATCTTAAACTCATTTGAAGTTCAACAATATTATACCTAGGATCCACTCTTGTACCTCTTCTAGAAGGATCAAACCATTCACAATAAAAAATCATTATTCTCTTTGGAGAAGTACAAGTGTTGTACTCTAACTCAAATATTTTAAGAATTATCCCATAAAAATCATCATAACCACCCTCAGTAAGGCCTTTGACGTACACACCATAAATAATTGTCTTATTTCCGTACGACCGCGCTTTGGTGAGGAACTTGTACCCATTGACAAAGTATGTGTGTCATTCTTTGACGCAACTCATGGGCCAATTTGCCAAATCCCTTAGCTCTTGATTTCTAAGACTTAATGGCTCATTATAAACCTACAAATATGTGGTAATGGAGAGTTACATCAAGTTTTATAATAAAGGAATGAACTGTTAAAAGGATACATGTTGCTTAGAATCATTACAATATTGGTTAGGTTGTACAAATGAGATTAGAACATACTCAAGTAGAGATGACAAATAAACCCGCCCCCGTGGGTATTGTCCGAACCCGTCCCCGTTTTGACAAGAATCCCCGCATTGACTGGGTATGGAGAATCCCCGACTTTTTCAATTGGGTATGTGGATGGGTATGGGGATGTACATATCCCCACCATAATACTCATCCCCGCCATATCTTCGTCCCGTTTAAATTATTAAAATATTCACAATTGATTAAGTAACCCTATATATATATATATATATATATATATATATATATATTTTATATTTTTTATTTTTTCTCATTATTTGGTTTGTCATGAAACTCATTCGCATCTCTAATATATTTTTCATCTTTGAATATTTCTATTATTTAATATATATCATAACCTTTATGTAATTATGTTAAAAAAATGTATGTTTCACATTTGAATATTTCTATTATTTTTTAATATTTTTATTTATTTGTTTATTTTTCTTTCATCAAAATATTTAATACTCTCAATTTAAGTGTTTAATAGCATAAACCTTTCATTTAATAGGTAATATAAAAAATATATATCTTTACTTATTATTAATAATTTTTGTTTCATTTGAAAACTCTTTGTTTCGCTAAAATAATTTTTATTATTTCTCAACCATTAAGTATATATTTTGATATTTGAAAAGTTTTCTTAGATCTCTAAGGTATTTTTCATCTTATCATACTCTTAATTATACATTTGTTTTCCTTTATGAGATTTTTTTTCAATAGTCTCTCAAATTGTTTCTAAGACACACATTTTTTAATTTTTTTAATACTTTTATTTGTTGTTTATTTTCATCATGTAGAATACTATTTCAATATATTTTATCTAATTATTTTTTATTTTCTAACTCATTATCAATCATATTGTAATCTTTTCACTATAATTGTATAAATAACTTTTATTTACTACCATATAAAAATTTAATGTAATTTCCGTGAATATTTTTTATCACCATTCAACATATATTGGAGTTCAAAAGATACAAGATCTAAGTCAAACTTTTATTATTATGTTTATTATTTGTTCTTTGCGTCATTTCGATCAAGTGATGTATTATAACTTTTATTAATGTATAAAAAAGATATTCATTAGAATTTAAAAAATTGAAGTAAACAAACATTTAAAATATATTTTAATTTGAATATTTGTTTTTCTTTTATATTTTTTTAAAAATATTTTTAAATTTTATCAATTAGGTTTCATTAATGTCTACAAATTTAATAAATATTTTGGTTCTCATGAAATTTTATTTGGTATTCTAATTTAAAATGTAAACAATTATAATTTATTTAAAAGTATTTGATATCGAAGAAACAACCATCGTCCTAATATTGAATATTTGATAATATTTTGTTTCATTTACCGTAATTTTTATTATTTTATAAAATTAATTAAAATTAATATTGAAGTGGTAAAACAGGTACGTGTATGGGTACGGGATTATACCCGTTACCCGGTGGGAATGGGGATGAGACAAAAGTTCGATACCTATTTGGTTTGGGTATAGGGATGGGGATGAATTTTTTTTATGGGGATGAGTATGGGATAGTGAAACCTGTCCCCGCCCCGTTGCCATCCCTATTGATCAGAGTGAACTATTTGCCATGAACATAGTTGAATCAACACATGCACATGAACAGAGTTGAATTTAGCATCAGTTAACCAATAAGTGAACTGTTTGCCAACGTGACGACCAACTTGTTGAAACAACTGATAATGTTGATTCAGATGTTTCACTTTGCCATTGTATTTCATTGCTATGATTGCTCGGTAGCAACATGAAGTTTTTGAAATAATGAGAACAAAAGTATGTGGTTTCATAATGCAAGTAAGCTGCATAAATTGATCCTTCTATTTTGGCTTTGTTTTTTACAGAACGTTTTGATTCCCCTATAAATCTATATGAAGAAAAGGAATACATTAGGGAAGGACAAAAGCAAGATATAAAAAATATAGTAATCATATCACCTTTCAAATGGATACATACACCTATATTGCACTGGTCCGCCAAGCCATGCTTCATATGAAAGATGAATAGGGAGATGCTCCATTGAATCTAAGAATCCTTTCCAATTTGCAAAGAATAAATGGAATATTTTCCTCCAATCTTCTTATTGAATACTCCTTTAATATCGTTGAGCAAAGGTCTTTGAAGAAGTGACTAATTTCTAATAAAGGATTTAACATATGTATTGGTAATGAGCTAAACGCAATAGGAAGTAATGTCTCCATGAATACATGACAATCATGACTTTTCATACCGTGAATACTACCTTTTTCAGTATCTGCACATCTTGCCAAGTTAGAAAAATAACCATTTGGCATTCTAAGCTCTTTGATCCAATGACAAAATATTTTATTTTCATCTTTTGTTAAGGTGTAATTTGCTTTTGGCTTTAGCAACTTCCCATTAGCTTTTGACTTCAACTCCAAGTCTCTTCGCCGACAATACAAAGTTATATCTCTTCTTGCCTTGTCATTATCTTTTTTCTTGCCACTAACATTCTTCATCGTATTGAAGATGTTTTCAATTTTTTTTCTATATGCATCACATCAAGATTATGTCTTAGCAAGTTATCTTTCCAGTATGGAAGATTCCAAAAGATGTTTCTTTTAGTCCAATTATGTCACTCTCCATACCCATCCATCCTTGTCATACCATTTTCAGTCACTTTTGGAAAAATTTTGACTCTTTGTCATACTTGTGATAGGGTTAACCTCGGAGGTGGCCCATCCTTTTCAACATCCTCTTTGTAAAATGCCTTATTGTTTCTCCTAAACAGATGCTATATGGGCAAGAATCGACGATGACAATCAAACCAATAACTTTTTTGACCATAAGTTAATGTGAATGACTTAGTGTGCTCCATACAATACGAACAAGCTAATCTACCGTGTGTGCTCCAACCGGATAACATCCCATATGCAGGAAAGTCATTAATAGTCCACATCGAAGCTACCCTCATTAGAAAATTTTGCCTCCTTGAAACATCATACGTCCAAATACCACTTCACAACTTATTCAAATCATCAATCAAAGGCTCTACATAAACATCTATATATGCCTTTAGATTAGATGGACCTTATATAAGACATGTTAAAAACATATAAGGCTTAGTCATACAAATCTCAGGTGGAAGATTATATAGAGTAACAATCACAGGCCAACAAGAATAGGGGGATGACGATGTATGAATGTACGAATTAAATCCATTTGTACATAGACCAAGTCGAACGTTACGGGAATCACTGGCGAAAGATGGATGTTTTCGATCAAAGTGCTTTCAGGCTTCCCCATCAAATGGATGACGTAGCATGCCTTGTGTTTTGTTCTCATCATGCCATGTCATATGTTGTGTTGTTTGCATTGAAGCAAACATTCTTTCTAGTCTTGGAATTATAGGCAAGTAAAGGACTTTAATGGAATTGGTTTTCTTTGCCTCTGTCCTGGATGGATTGTATGGTATCGTGGTTGCCCAAAAAATTTTCATTGGAGCAAGGATGCATTATTTTTTCGATTATCATTGTCATAAAAAAACATACAATCAATCATACAACAAACAATCTTCTTAGACTCCAATCCCAACTTTGAAACTAATCTTTTTGCTTCACAATAATTGTTGGGCAAAGAATTATTTAGTAGTGTTAGATCTAAAATTAGTTTTACCATCTGGTCCAATGCTTAGTTGGGAACGTTCCAATTGGATTTGAAGGCCAAAAGTCTAATGTGTGATGACAATTTGGAATCTTTTACCCCTTCAAATACATGCTATTTTGCCTCGAACAATAAATTGTAAAACCTCTGAATGAAATCACTTGGAGACTCTAAACGACTATCATCTACTTGTTCAAATGAAGCAGGTTGGCCAAGAACATTATTCACATCTCTTGCATGTACAACCGTGCTTGAAGTAGGAAGACGTCTTTCATGTTCAACCAAATAATCAAAGGACACTTCTTCATTGTGAAATGTCTAACCATTTTTGTATAGATGAACTTTAACCTCATCGTCTTTCAAAATATGAGTACATTCGGACTTGATGCATGGACATCTAATCCCTTCCTCAAGAGCATAATATTTATATTGAACAGCCATCAGGATAAACTGTTCAACTCCTATCACAAAAGTTTCCTTCAACTCTCTCCTACTACTATAACAATGGTCATACCACTACTACATATACTAATTTTAATAACATTTAAAAAATGTTACTAAAGCATAAAAAAAATTTGCCATTTGCAAAGGCAACATTTATACACATGTTTTGTATAGTGCATGTTACCAAAAGGTTTTAGCAATATTTTTATGTATTTTTAGTATCATTTATAAAAATGTTACTAAGTAGCATCTATACTAACACTAGAAAAATGTTGCCAATTTAAATTTTTTGTAACACTTAACAAATGTTACCTATACATTTTCTAACATTTAAAAAAAATATTAGCTATATATGTCTTAACATTTAAATAATGTTACCAATTATCTTGTTTTGTAACAATTAAAAAATGTTAGGAATTGCCTTTTCATAATATTTTAAAATTGTTACTAATTTATTTATTTAGAAATAAGAAATACAAAATGGAAACATCTAATATACATTCCAACCTTCATTATGCACAGTTCTTGTAAATTTGGAGGTAGGGAGAACATCTTTTGTAAATACAAATATTCACTTTTGTAAAAATCTGAGTGAGTAGTTTAGAAGGACCAATCACTTTTCACTAAGAATGTCACGGGTGGAATGGAAAAGCTTCTCAACTTTATATAGTACAATTATGACATATAAAACGTAGATGTGGGGAGGGAATTGGCAATTGCAGCAGTCAAAGTGGCAGACGTGTAAACACAAATAATAGGAAATGGTGTAGTGTGGGTGGGAGGAATCTTGGGAAAGTGAAGAAAGGTGTCTTTGGGTCATAAAACTCAATTTGCATTCTTTAGAGTAAAAAGCTTTTCACAATTTTGTATCTATTCACCCCTTAAATTCACCTAGAATTAATTATTACGGTCATGGAACTTTAAATTTGACTCTATTTTCTTGGTTTTAGCTTGGAAAAACAAAGAAATGATGAAACATATTTTATGGTGCTAGTGTACTCTAATTGCACTAAAGGAACCCACATGGGAATAATCTTGTTAGTGAAACCCACATAGGCACCATTGCCAAAGAACAATTGAGATACTTCCCTAATATGTTTAGATAGACTTTTTAAGTTTCATCCTTTATAAGGTTTAAATATGATATATAGAATAAAATGGGACCTGTACTTCCCATCCACCAAAGAGGGGGCTAGTTAGTGCCATTCCTTTTGTGAACCTAGTGCCTTAAAAGGTTCCATATTGTGGTTTCTTTTGATACCAATGGTCACAGAAAACAAGACTAAAGATCTCTACCAAAATGATTAGCAATCAAAAGACACAAAAAAGAAGTGCAAGTAAAAAAAGACCAATATTTGGCTGAGAGCAACTCACCAATGAAGAAAGTTACAACATGTGATTCTTTGCGTTGGCTTGGTCTCAGCAAAATTTTTTATGAACAGTTCCTCAACTTCGTCTTCTAACTTCATCTACTAACTTCACCACCTGTCATTTCCTAAGAGTAATAAGCAAACAAAGGATTATTGGCCATTTGAGATTGTTGGTGACCATTCATGTGCAAGCATAACTTGTGGCCAAAATCTTGACATGATTTGATATGGTATCACACATATTTTTATCAGTCTATTTGATGGAACTCAAATATTTTACTAGGAAGCAGTTTTAGTGTATGTATGCCTAAGATTTACCTTATCTAAGCTATTGAAATAGGAACTCTCAACCACTTTGAGATAAATAGGAAGAATTTGTTTTTCTGTGACCTGAAAAACCACAGAGAAATGTTTTGTATTGTTTATTTAGTACAACATAGTTGAAACCCCATTTGTAGCATCAACTTTGAAGCCTCTAATTCACTTTACCTTATCAAACTTCTTCAGAATCTTTATAAATGCATACATGTTCAAGTTCCTGAAAATTGGACAAAACATTATATTTTTCATATTAAATGTTATACTTCTATTAAGTTTATTAAACAAACATGCTTGAAAAACAAGTTTTTTTTTTTCTTTTCACTTGTAAACTTTTAGATATCCTAGGCATTTGTAGAGCTCAATGAAACCTCCTTTGATCATCTTTTCACCATGGTGCAAATTAGTTTTGCTCAGGTGGATGTTTCCACCTTCTGGATGGTGTGGTCAAGGCAATATTTATCCTCAGATTATTCCCTTCGAAGTTGATCACATGGCCAAAAAGTGTACTGAATTTACCATCTTCTCTTTTCATTTGCAAAGACTTGGCAAGTTCTTCTACACCAGGGGAATCTGAAAATGGAGCTTCAATTTTCTCCAATTCATTTGTGCTTGTTGTGTCCTATAGTTCTTCTTGTTGTGGTCTGCTCCTAACAGAGCCCTCCTCTGTTTCCAATGAACAGAGTTTTAGACACACATAATTACACATAACATCCAAAAGTATACTCTATAGCTTTACCCTTACTACTACCTGCAATATACAAATTTGCATCATTCTTGAAAAACCATTGCACTGATAATGGCATGTACATGCCATTAGGATGAAAGTATATAGTGGGACCATAATGTTGAACAAGTGCAAGAATCTGGTTCTGATTTTGCATCACATGCAAGGAAGAATCAAGATTTTTTAGGCTTGCTATATCCACCACTTGTTCAGAATCAAAGTAGGCACTACCACAGCAGAATGTCCAAACAAACACACATCTAGCTAACATACCCTTATCACAGGGTTTTGTATTCCAAACCTGAAATGCATTTTTTTTGCATATTTTGACTTTATAGTTAGTAACAGATCTTTAGACTCACAAGTTTATACAAAGAACAAATACTTGAGTTAAAATCTACCACTAAACATCATGAACGTCTTCTTACATTACACTTTCTAACAAGAAAGAGGTGCATGAAAAACAACACTACCTTATTTTATTAACAATGTTGGCCAAATCCGGAAAACAAGTAGAACACCTTCAACAAATCCCCATACATCTCTCGTATACCTAACAAACACAAGTTAATTGATTACACCAAATGAATTGAAAGTAAAAAGCTTCCCTATTTCAAAACTTGTTGTTCGTCAAAACATAAGTTGAAATAGTGAGAGTGGAAATTAGAAACTCACCACCAAAATGGATTGATGAGCAAAATTTTCAAATTCAACCATATTCTGAATGAGAAGGCACCAACCAAGCAACAAGTAGTGATCGTGCATATGCTTCCTAGCAACGATGCTAACAAGAGCCTCAATAAGAAGTTGGAAAAGAAGCTTGTATTGGAAGAGCCAGTTCAACAAAAAGCATAGCTTGGTCATCGTGCTTAATCTTCAACACCTGTAAACACAAAAACACAACATAATGAAGAGAAATCAAAATCCAAAATAAATAAATTGAAGAGGAGAAATTGAATATGTTGTCAATGATTGGAAAGAGTTGGTCGAGGGAAGAATTGTTGGTTGTAGCGTCGATAACGTAGTTGTGGAAGAACAACACCAAATCGATCTGAATCTCTGCGAGTATTTCACCATTTAACTACATTTGGAAGAATAAACCTTTTCCCAATTTTAGAATTTAGAGTTTGATGTTTTTCGGCAAGGAGAAAAAAAGGGAAAATGTTGTAAAAGAGACGAGAGGGAAGAGGAAAAACCAAGGAAAACGAGTCCCTGAAGAAGGAAAAAAATGTTAACTTAATTTTTACTTCTATAACATTTTTCTAAAAAAAAGTGACAATATATGCTTATAGTAACATTTATAAAAAGAATGTTACAATAGTAAAGAGAAAGTCATATATTGTAACATTTTAAGAAAGTGTAACTAAGAAAACGTTACTAAAGGGGGGAAATGGTGTAGTGCCCCATTGCTAGGTGTACCAATTTCGAAAAACCCTTTGAATTGGCTTTTCTTTGTTTGCTTATTACTCTTGGCAAATGACAGGTGGTGAAGTTAGTAGATGAAGTTAGCAGACAAAGTTGAGGAACTATTCATAAAAAATTTTGTTGAGGAAAACCGAAGATAGGCCATGAAATACCTTAGACCAAGCCAACGCAAAGAATCACATGTTGTAACTTTCTTCATTGGTGAGTTACTCTCAGCCAAGTATTGGTCTTTTGTTACTTGCACTTCTTTTTTATGTCTTTTGATTGCCAATCATTTTGGTAGAGATCTTTAGTCTTGTTTTCTTTGTGACCATTGGTATCAAAAGAAACCACAATATGGAACCTTTTAAGGCACTAGATTCACAAAAGGAATGGCAGTAACTAGTCCCCTCTTTGGTGGATGGGAAGTACAGGTCCCATTTTATTCTATATATCATATTTAAACCTTATAAAGGATGAAACTTAAAAAGTCCATCTAAACATATTAGGGAAGTATCTCAATTGTTCTTTGGCAATGGTGCCTATGTGGGTTTCACTAACAAGATTATGCCCATGTGGGTTCTTTTAGTGCAATTATAGTACACTAGCACCATAAAATATGTTTCATCATTTCTTTGTTTTTGCAAGCTAAAACCAAGAAAATAGAGTCAAATTTAAAGTTCCATGACCGTAATAATTAATTCTAGGTGAATTTAAAGGGTGAATAGATACAAAATTGTCAAAAGCTTTTTACTCTAAAGAATGCAAATTGAGTTTTATGACCCAAAGACACCTTTCTTCACTTTCCCAAGATTCCCCCGACCTACACTACACCATTTCCTATTATTTGTGTTTACACGTCTGCCACTTTGACTGCTGCAATTGTCAATTCCCTCCCCGCATCTAGGTTTTATTTGTCATAATTGTACTACATAAAGTTGAGAAGCTTTTCCATTCCACCTGTGACATTCTTAGTGAAAAATGATTGGTCCTTCTAAACTACTCACTAAGATTTTTAAAAAAGTGAATATTTGTATTTAAATTAAAGTTAACAAAAGATGTTCTCCCTACCTCCATATTTACAAGAATTGTGCAGTGCATAATGAAGGTTTGGATGTATATTAGATGTTTCCATTTTTAGTTATGGTGGTATTTTGTATTTCTTATTTCTAAATGGATAAATGAGTAACAATTTTAAAATGTTACGAAAAGGCAATTCCTAACATTATTTAATTGTTACAAAACAAGATAATTGGTAACATTATTTAAATGTTAGGAAATATATAGCTTATTTTTTTTTAAATGTTAGAAAATGTATAGGTAACATTTGTTAAGTGTTACAAAAAAATTAAATTGGTAACATTTTTCTAGTGTTAGTAAAGATGCTACTTAGTAACATTTTTATAAATGATACTAAAAATACATAAAAATGTTGCTAAAACCTTTTGGTAACATGCACTATACACAACATGTGTATAAATGTTGCCTTTGCAAATGGCAACATTTTTTTAGGCTTTAGTAACATTTTTTAAATGTTATTAAAATTAGTATATGTAGCAGTGGGGGCTGGGAACTTTGCCCATGTTTTGTGACAAGGCAAAGAAGGACAATGTTACATTTGTGATAGTTAAAGAACATGAGAATTAAGTAATAAATCTATGATTGCTTAAGTCCAACATGGAAGGCAATGTAGAAGAGAGAGATACTCCTAAAAGCATGATATTAAGGGGATATATCTCACTTATTGTGTAAGATATCCGAAGAGTGACCAAACTCATCAGTGTCCTAATTGGAAGAACCTAAGTCAAACTATGATTAGCAATTTCTATTTCGTATCTTACAACTCAAAAAACTCGGAAACTTAGAAAACTCAGAAAATCCACTTCACATTGTTAGTGTATGTTAAAACTTGTCTAACTAGTTACTTCAAAATTGTATTCTTAGATTTAATGCAAATTTTTAGTTTTAACTTACTTTAGGGAGCATTTTTAGGTTTGGATACTTGATATTTTGCATGCTACATACTTTTCAGCTGTTAGTATTAATTATAGGCTTTTTTTTACACTTTTAAACTTGTAGCAAGTATTATACATAGATTAAGGTTGCTTGTTTAAGGTTAGCCTATTACTCTCCTCTAATTAGTTGTTATGGACATATTTAATTTCTATTATTTTTCCTAACTTTGAGTTTTGTTTTTATCCTTTATATACAACTTATAAAGTCTCTAAATAGTTCCTTAGCATTTCCAAATTCTAGCTTAATTCAACTTTTAAGTTTTAGCCTATTTTGGATGAGTTTAGCTTCAAGTTTATGTCTTAGTTAGTCAAATTTTAAGTTTTATGTAGATTTAAAAACTTGAGTTGATTCATTACTTTATTTTGGCACCTAAAACTTAATTGCACAATTTGTTTACACTTTCTTACATATATTTTATGCACATAAAGATTTCTAGATTTGTAGAGTAGTTCTAGATTGGTGTCTTAACTTTAGATAGTGAAATTAGGTTGTAAGGTTCAATTTTAGGTTGTCAAGCTAGTTATACTAATGCAAATTATAGTTTTTAACTCGCCTTATATGCCTCGGTTTAAGGAGCATTTCTAGTATTGGATACTTGATATTTTGCATGCTACGTACTTTTGTATAGTTAGCTTTAATTCCAGTTTTTTTTGTCGTTGTAAATCTTTAAGGAAGTAGTCTAGATAGATTAAGGTTTATAAGGTAGGGACAATGGTAAGTAGTCTATATGAATTGAAAGAGAAATTTGAGCATGAATTAAAACTAAAATTAGGTGAGCCCTATGTTGGTTCATTGTAGACCAAAATTTCCATGAATGCAATAGAGAAGATTCTACCAAGATCTGCTATTTTAGGTCGCTTAAGTGAAATATAGCCTAATGGATTGCTTAGTCATGTTTCTTTAGGTAGATTTGTTAGCATGACTAACCTTAACTTAAGTTTTATGATTCTAATGCAGCCAAAAGATGCAAAATCATCATTAAAATAGTGATTGAAAGAAACCAATGCATGCAAATCAGCTAAAGACTTCACAAATTATGCATTGTTGACTTTTTCAATCAGAGTTGACCAGATAGTTGACAAAGATTGACTTTTTGCAATTCAGAACCAAATGTTATGACAATTATGGGAGAAGCTAGGGGACATCCACCTACACTACCCTTGAACTTAAAAGAGGTGACAAATGGTAAAGGACTGCATCCAAACTCTAGTTCTAATTTGCACTTACCTAATTGACTAGTCTAGTTGTATTTTGTAGTTAAACCCTACTTTTATAATTGAAATTTGGTTTCTTTGATTCTGGTGTAGATAATGTGATGCGCTGAAGTTCTAGAGTTGTCCCTACCATAAAAGAGGTTGTTGTGCTTTGATGAAGAAATACAAAAAATGCTACAAAAGCCTTGCACGTGGGATTCATTTTGGGAGTGAAGTTGGAGCTGCTATGAGCTAGCTAACTTTACTACCCTTGCAACATGTCAGAAACCAAAGGCGACATATTAGGAGGAAAGACTATTTTGTTCTAAGTTGCTTTAACAGAAACAGGTGCAACTTTGTGATTGGAAAAACATGATAGATGAGTTAAATGGTAGCATTAACTACTAATCAAAAGAGGCTGGGTGGGTTACTGATTTTTTCATGTTCCAAGAGGATAACTTCACATACATACACACATTTAACTTTAATATTCCAATATAAAACTTTACAAATTCAAATATAAAATTTTAAACCAATTTTATAACAATTTAAAATTAATATATTTATTTAAAATTTTACAATTCAATTTATAAATTTGTTATTTTTAAACCAATTCTAACATTTGTCTATAAATTATTGATATATAAATATTTGAAACAATATTTAAATAAAGTTCAATGCAGAATATACATTTAAATAAACTTAATTTTGTTAAAAATATCAATTATAATAAAATACCTTTGTAAAATTTATATAAAAATTAAATTTGATATAAGGATGAAATTGATTCAGTTTTTAAAAAAATTGGGACCAAACTGAGACAAAATAACAAATACATGGACTACATTGAGACTTTTCAGATTCAATAGTAACACGTGGCACTATCACTACCACATCACACTATCTCTGCCACATGACAATTTTTTATTTTTTTTTTTAAATTTTAAAAAAATTAAAAAATTAAAAAAAAATCACGTGCTGACACGTGACACATAGTTAACACCGTTACTGTACTACTAACAGAAAGGACCTGATTACAACAAATTTTCCAAAATTGGGACTTAATTGAGTCAAATAAAAATGGGGGAACCTATTTGAGATTTCGCTATAAAACTGGGGACCTTTGGAATGATTTAACCTATAATTAATTTGTCATTATAGTAATCAATTTAGATACTAATTTATAAACTAAAAATTATCGGTAACTAAAATTGTTTCAAAAAGTTATCATAGATTCTTAAATTGATAACTAAAATAGTTTATATTATGAATTAGTTTCTAAATTAGTCACTAACATTAGCTACCTAAGTTTTGACTACTAAACGAATTTGTTTCTAAATTAGCCTCTAATTGAAAATTGATTTTTAAATTGGTCTCTAGACATATTTTTTTTCGTAAAATAGTCACTAATTGATAGTTTTCTTGCATTGTCTCAAACTTTAATAGAGTCTGATCAAACTTAAAAAATAAATAGATATAGCCCTTCTAACTTAACTACGTGAAACTTTGTTGATGTGTTAAACTACTATTTCAGTTTATGTTTGAACTTTCTACACCATTTCATACATTTTAGCTCAAATGTTAGTAAGAACATCGTTTAACACGTAAAAAAAGTTAATATTGTTGGGTTAAAAAGATTATATCCATTCAAATTTAAAGTTTGAAGATCAAAACATATCAAAGTTTGGGATAAAGACGAATTCTATTTTTACATCCAAATTTAAGGTCTAAAAAAATTTAACCAAAACACATTTTAACAACATAATATATTATAGTCAAACTAAGTGTTACATGTTTAGTAAGTTTACCAAATCGCACAAGTAACGGTGTACAAGTCCAAATATCATCATCCGCAAGGACGTTTAAATTAATGGATTGTTTATTGATAAAACAATGAGAATAATAAAACATTTTTTGGTTTAAAGGGAAAATAAGACTTGGAATTAAGATGTAAAATATAAACAAAAATTGACATAGTGAAAACAAATAACTTGTTTGAGAAAAATATAAGATAAATTCTTCACCGAATTGGTTTCATAATCCAATTCAAAGCAAAAACACCGAATAATATTCTTCTAATTTGTACTCTAGCATGAACTTCAGCAAAAGCATGGACTTAGGTCAAAGGTGGTCAATGAGTTAACATTCTCAACCCTATGCAGCACCGAGACTAAGTTTCATGTCCTAAGTTTTATGTAATAATATTAATTATTGATAATTTTATTAATAAGTTTAGATTCATTTGAGAAGAAACTTAATACTAATACTTACATATTTATATAAAAAGTATAAATAAAATCAATAAAAAGTATAAGGAAATAGTAATGATAGAACCCAAGAAAGACTAAAGATCATTGATTTATTATTTTGATTTAAAATCTCTAATTCAAGTTTGAACTTAAAAACTTCTTTCATTCAATTTCTCTGTAGAAAAACAAAATCAAGACATGAAAAATAAAATATGGACCATAATCGATTTTTTGTTTTGTATAAACATGTTTAATTAATGTTGATTACAAGTTTCACTAATGCATTATTTGTTTGAAGGGTAGTACGTTCATTACAAATATTGACCACATAATCATGATGAATTCCTAATTTGGTTACTCACTGGTTTCCTGTTTGACTATAAATGATGGTCTAAAAAGAATAAACCTAAGATCCTGATGAGTGGAGAAGAGATATAGGAAATGGTTGGTTGAAAATTAAAAGACAGTGAATAGCCAAAAGTATCAAATTGGATGTCTTTAACAAAATTAAAAGCCTAATTTTGATGTTTTAAAAAGATTAAAGAATTAAATTGAAAAAATTAAATTTAAAAGTCTTTTTGAAAATTAAAATAAAATTGGAGGACAAAATTAAAAATTAAATCTCATTTACATATATCGTAACATCTTAACAAGAAATACATTCCTTTAAATAAAATGTGGAAATTGAAATTTAATTGTGGTCATTTGTGTATATGGATTAACTCCATTGGATGGTAAACTACTTTGACATATTTATACTGAAAGTTGGTCGCATAACATATGCAATTGCCATATCCCAAAATTTAAACAAACAAATGTTAAATTTCATAACACTAAAATAAACGTTAAGTAAATAATTATTAGAGAATATGGTACACGTGGTCTTTTACATCTAGTTTTCATTCATGCATTGACTCTCATGCACTAGCAGAAACATTCTTCAAATGAATGCATGAAATAATGTAAGGGAAGATGAATGTAAAAGTTGCAATTATAATTAATGCACAAGCATATTGCGAGACTTGGGAATGTTCTGTACACGCAAGTTGACTAACAGTTCTTTCCTTTTTCAAGTCCCACCTTTAACAGTTAACGAAAAATATAACGTTTATAAAGATTTGATTAACTAGAAGCAGTGTCGAGCTAGGTCGTGCTAGCTTGTAATCAAACGGAGATATTAAGGTGTTGCAACTTATTATTAGACTCATTGGTGCGACAATGTCTGTTTTCTTCTACTTCAAACGAAGTCCTATCTCTATATAACAACCAGCAGGAGGGAACGAAGCAATATGCAGACTTTGATCGCCACCATCCAGGGTCTCAAATATTATATAATACTACTTCGAACCTTCACTTTTTTATTCATTGGTTGAAGAGGGAATGAACCTTCACTGTTCATATCCATTTATAAATCTTATAAAATCTGACTATTTTGCATAGACCATGCAGATTAAAACGTTCATTGCCCTAGCTTGAGATTAAATCTCACTATTTATACGTCTTGCTGTTGTAGCTATTCTGAGACACATAACATAGTTTTCTACTTGCAACAATGCTATCATCAACATTTAATTGATAGGACTTAATAGTATATACCCAATAAAAATATTCGAATCCCAACAAGTAAATATTCAAGCAACCTATATTTTCTAAAATACAATTGTCCTTATTAGGTTAGAGAACTCAAAGTGCTCTGTTAGTATATTTATTAATTTTTTCTGATAAAAATTATTTCTCCTAGTAGAAAAAACATAGGTAATGAGCTGAATTTGGTTGGTTTGCATTAATATTCCTTGTATTTAGTTATAAATTAAATTTTATAAAAATGTATAACATGATGAAAAAATTTTACATCATATTTTGATAATTGTTTGCAATTTTAAGATGATCAAGACAATGAAAACCATGAGTATAATATACCAAAATAATTGATTTTAACGAGGTTATATTTGCGATTTCTAGAAATTTTAATTCCCAGTAATGGATTTATCCGGTATAATTTTTCTAAAGGAACCAGCATGACTAACAAATTATTAGAGATTTTTAGCAACCTCTAGTAAACCATAACTTGTCTGGAGTTTTCAAAACACCTGCTATTACCTGGAGTTCTCAAAACCCCACTACTGTTTGAAATTCTCAAAATCCCCACCATTGTCTGGGGTTCTCAAAACCCCTACTACCCTAGGGTTCTCAAAACTCTGGTATTGCCTGTTTGTTTGTTTCGTAATTTTTAATAATACATAAATCTTAAAATAAAAGAAAAATTATAAAAAGTAAAGATTTTTAGATTTTTTGTATTTATAAACCTCTAACCAAGGGTAAAATAGTTAATGCACATAAACTTAGCACACACATCTTGTTAAAACTCACCAAAGCTGGAGAGTTACTAAGCTTTCATTCACTTAAGTCACTTTTCTAGAAACATAAGAGTCAATTAACAACAGAGTTGATTAAAGAAAGATTGAAAGAAAGAAATTTACAACAGAATTGATTAAAGAAATTGGCTTGAAGGTGGAAGAGTCCTGTAAACTAGTAGCATATTTTCTTATTGACATGCCTTTATATAACATAAGCACACCAACTCTGCATTTCCTTATTCGTGAAATCTCAACTACCCTTTATATTGACACCTAATTCTAATCACAGTACTTGCTTCGAACATAGTTTGATCTTATCTCTGAAATCAGTCATATACCAAGTGTGAGAGTAATTATGCGTCATTAAGACATGCCCCAATCTTGGTATCAGACAACAATTGTTATGGAAACATAAACTCCTTTTCCAATGCATAAACTATATTAGATTTTGGAAGAAAGGATACAATCATGACTCAATTGTCTATATTTGATTACAACTGATTACAACCAATAAGCCTTTTTTTTCCCTTAGGTGGGCTCAGCCATATGATTATCACATCAAATAATGCATAATGCTCCAGCAAATCATGTTTGTAGACAAATCAGTACCCTCTGTATCCTTTCTGGTTTCGCCTATAGTTTTTGACAGTCTCCCTTTTACCTCTATTGATAAGAGTACCCTCTCTATCTAGCACCTGCTTTACTCTCATTATCAGTGCTATTCTGCCAGTCTTCTTCATACATGATATTCCCTAAATCTGACTATTAACAAAATTTCATAAATATTCCCCAAAAATCAGTGGAAGTTACAAATAAAAGGCACCAGGAAAAGTACTCCTTTAGTCTCATTTATAGAATTTAGCAATTCTGAAAAACACTTGTTGTGATTCCATTTATGCAAAAATCCAAAAAAACAGCCTTACAAACTAGTGAACACCGATGTTTCAGATTATGACAGATGTAAACAAAATATATTGAAATGACTATTACGCAATTAATGTTATCAGTAGTTAGCACAGGTGTTACATGCACAATTCACAGACCATACCCCAAAAACTAACATAAAATTTTCTAGCAGCTACTTCAGAATCAAATTCCATGCCCACATAAGGCTCTTGGATTTCAAGTCCTTCAAATATACACAAAATCCATAACGGTGATGGTTCAAACAGTATCTCTGAGACCCTGGATGGTGCGATCAAAGTCTGCCAGTGCTTCATTCCCTCTACAACCTGTTTGGTTGGTTATACAAGAGACATCATATCTTGACATTTCTGGCTACTGGTATGGCTTTCCTCAAAATAAATATTTAGTGAACCTATATAAGAAAGTACATGTAATTAATTACAACAATTTTTAATTGAATTATTTTTTCTGAGCTAAAAGGAATATGCTTTGATAGCATTCAAATACAAAAATTGAGTACGAATATGATTTGTTAATTATCACTTGTTTAATTTACATGATTTATCAGTCACTTGGATTAATTATTTTAATTTAATTATACTTTTAGAATTCATCAGATTCAATTTTAACTTTTAGAATGAGTCGTATAAGACGGCTCGGAAAATTGTTAGTAATTAGATTAGATATATTACTACAAAAAATATTTTATTTAACAATTAATTTTAATGAAAAAAATTGTTAGTCTTATATTAATTTAAATATCAATTTAAAAAATAAAAAATTATTAGTTACCGAAATAATCACTATTATAAATAAAAAAATATAATCGATTTCTAAATTAGTTTCTAAAATTTAGCACCAAGGTTTTAGCTAAAAAAAAAAATTGGTTACTAAACATTAACTACCAAAAGAATTAGTTTTTAAATTATTCTCTAATTAATTATTGACCAATTTAACAACCAATTATAATTTTTTATTCATAATAGTGACTATTTTAGTAACCAATATTTTTTTATTTTGTAAATTGGTATCAAAATTGGTCATTATACACTACTACAATTTTGAATTTTTGTGCCAGTTTAATGTTTATAACCGCTACTATTTTCTCTACCGTTAGTTAATTAATTGCCACCGAATTTAGTGTCACAAAGTCGTGATAACGTCGATTTAATTGTAACTGTCAGAATAACCGCCACTAAAATTTTTAACGTCGGTTTTAACTGCCTCTAAATATATTTTTTAAATACTTAGCGGCACTTTAAACCGCCAATAAAACTAAGAATTTAAATATTTTCGTGACGGTTGTAACTGCTAGTAAATCTAGAAATTTAAAAAATTTCATGGCAGTTGTAACCGCCACTAAGTCTAGGTATTTAAAATATTTTAGTGACAATTGTAATTGCTAGTAAGTATAGGAATTAAAAAAAAAAATTAGTGGCGTTTACAACCGCCACTAAGACTAGGAATTTAAAAAAATTTGGTGGCGATTTTAATTGTTAGGAAATCTAAGAATTAAAAAAATTTAATAATGGATAATCTTGTAAATCTAGGATGTAAATAATTTTTAGTTTTAATTTAGTAAAATGATATGAAATTTTTTTAAGTAATAGGACTAATGTTATTATTATTATTATTATTATTATTATATATATATATATATATATATATATATATATATAAATAAATATAATAAATAAATTATTAAAATGAACGATCAATATTCAAAGGAATTTGATTTCTTAAATATGCAACATGCTTTAAAAAATAAAAGGTAAAAACAATAATTGTCAAGGTTACAAGAATTTTATAATTTATATATTTGTTATTTTTATACTATGAAGGAAGTCAATATTTATTACAGAGAAGTATATTTGAATAAACTAAACTATTTGAAATCCAATCGAGGATCTGAAGCAATATCAAGATATTTTAGATCAAAAGTCTTCCAAGCTTGTGAATCTTTGGGGTGCCTCATCAAATCATCATTGTGTATTATTCTCAGCGTGCCAAACCATACTCTTAGATGTCTTTGAAGACATAAACATCCTTTTCAACCATGGGATCAACGGAAAGTACCGTAAAACTTTTACTAGCATTTTTTTATGTTGCTTCTTATTTATCAAATTGTGTTCACTAGTAGTTTCATGACCCTTTTTCTTCCATCTTGAACTCTTACATGTTTTGCATTCCTCTTTATCTTCATTTTCTCCCCAATATAACATACAATCATTAGGACAAACATGAATTTTAGTATAATGAAGGCCAAACTTGTTGAGGAGTTTCTTTGCATCATAATTAGATGAAGGGATGTTTGCATGTTTAAAAGAATCATGCAACAACTTAAGTATCATGTCCATTGCTTTGTTGCTAATTTGACACAAAACTTTAATGTGATATAATTTTCCCAAGAAAGACAATTTTGAATACTTTTTGCATCCATCATAGAGTGGTTGGTCGTGATTCCAATACATCTCCTTCAACCTCATCTCTATGTTCAAATGATGATGTAAATGACTCTTCATTGGTACACGTGCCAAATAATCCAAATGCATCATTTATCATTATTTGCATTGGATCTTCATTTTCTATATTTGTAATGTCATCTCCATTCACTAATATAGGCTCCCATGACATTGTCGTGACGACACCAAAATGTGTAACCTTGAGAAAAGGCTTTACAAACCTAATGGCCATACACTTCTTGTCGAGTTCTCCACTTTCTGAAACCGCATTTACTACATGGACATATGATCGTACTCACACTAGCTCCATGTTGAAATGCAAAATCTAAAAAGCTATTTAGTCCCACCAAATACTCTGGTGTATTGTGTGGCAACTTGATCCAAGATTTATCCATCTCTAAATATAAACATGTGTAACCATTAAGTAATTATAAAGGAAGAGATATAAGATTAAAAAGATTTTAATTTCATATACAAAATTAGAATTTAAAATGCAAGCTCTAAATTATGTAGTATTATTTTACCAAGGAAACATCGCAATAAGTATCATATGGAATCTTGATTTCCATTTGATTAATATCTTCTATAGATGGATATCTTATAATTCATTTTTAGAATTTTGTTATTTATTTCCAAACTTCCCTTCCGAAAGATTTGGTACTCATGATTAGAGAGACCATTCCTGCCTCTGTTATAAAGGAATGACATTTCCTTAAATTGTCATCTAGAGAAGACGTAACAAGTCCATTGCAATCAGTGGCGGAACATAAGTGAGACAGGGGAGCCATCGCTCCCCCCAACGATTTCTTTTTATTTAATTTTTTATATATTTAAAAAATATATATTTATATATTATTACTTTATTTATATTAATTTAGTTTGAAAAAGCTTTTTTAAAATTTAAAAATCATGTTTTCTCTCTTTATTATAATTTCTTATGCTTCTTTATTTGGTTTCTCTCTCTTCCGTGCCTCCATCTCTTTCTATCCTATTATTTCAATCTCAATTCTCACCATCAACTCCTTATTATTTTCAAAATCAAATTGCACTACGACAAAATTGAAGAGTTGAGGAACACTTTGGACCAAACAATTTATTCTTTTGAGTAAGTTCATTTTTTACCCTTTTTTTTCGATGCAATATGTTTTCCTCTTGTATGTAGCTTTTCTACGCTCTAGGCATATCTCTATTTGTTAGAGATAATAAAATCATGCTCTAGTTGTTTATTAAACTCTTCTTTATGTAGATAGAGTTATTTTAGACTTTGAAGTTGTGTAAGGGAAGAGCAATATTAGGAATCTACTTTAAGGTAAAGTAAGCTAATCATTTAGAAATTATTAGTTTTCTTCAAATATTGAGTCTTGTTTTTAAGATTTAATTTGGGGTATTCATAATTTTATCTTTTTGTAAATAGGTGAGAGGTGACAAATTTAATTAGAAAAATTATGGTAAAGAGTAAAAGAATTGATTAGTTTTTCAAGAGAAAGGCTTGTGATGAAGATGAAAAAAATGCATCTACGTCATATAAAATTGTGAAACTTCATGAGAATCCAAAAATTGAAGAAAATGAAAAACACCTTTATAAGGTTCATAAATTACATATAATGAATTTGAAAATGCTTTAGAACGTGATCCGGAGAAACGTATTCAAATTTGGCAATAACCACCAAATCAAATTGATGAGGTACAAAGGGCTTATCTAAAATGGGGTCCATATCAAATGCATCTAGAAAATTATTCGTAGTCTGGTAAAGATGATCGAAGATTTCAATATACATGGTTTAGCTTATTTCCTTCATGGTTAGAGTATTCGCCATTAAAAGATGTTGCGTATTAATTATTGTGCTATCTTTTTAGTAAAAAACCAAGCGGACGACCTAACTCAGATGTTTTCATTGTTACAGGTAATTGAGTTGATTTTCATGAAAAGTGATATTGCAACTAGCTTCAGTTCTGATTCAATTATTGAATATTTTAAGTCATTGAAAGAACATAGAGGAGCACTCTGACTAAAATAATTTTTTTTAATATATTATTGTTGATGATAAACTTTATGTTAATCTTTTATATATATTATTGTCAAGTTAGGGTTCATCAAATTGAAGATAAGATTAAGATTTATAACCTGGAACTCAAAATAATCTACACAGAGTAAAAAAACAGAGTAAAAATACGTACAAAAAAGGAGAAGAAAATGGCTCTAGAGACAAGAGAATATGGATTCAACCAGGAGCAAAACATTTGGCTTCCATTGAGATGAAAGAATGAGCTCTTGTATATTTTAAAGGTAGAAATCAAGCTAGGATTCAAGAAATTGAAGATGGGATTAGGATTTATGAAACTCAAAATAATTTACATGGAGAAGAAAGACAAATGAAGCATACTTACTTAAAGGAGAAGAAGATGGCTCTGAAAAAATGACTTCAATTGGTAGTAGGGAATATGACTTCCATTGATGAGCAGTAGAGAAAGAAATCGAAGGACAATACAATGAATGAGCTCCTTTGCAGCAAAAATGTTTATCTAAGGGGAAGAGGGAAAAATGAGTTTTTCTTCTATAGTGGGAACGAAGATGTAAGGGGAAAGAGAAAAAAATACCCAAAACTTCCTGTTAGTTGTAAAAGGACTCTAAATACATTATAAATTTAATTTTTTAAAAACATAACGTCGATTTTTTTAAAAGGCCAGCAAATATATGCCACTATAAAATATTTTTCTTATAGTGATAGTCTAATAACTTTTGATCATAAAAATTAGTTGTTAATGAGACATTTTCTTTTAAAGTATGTTTATTATTAATGTATTTAATTATTCAATTTTAACTTTAACTTCTTGTCTATATGACGTATAGCTTTTTATGTGTATGATCAACTATTTACGAAAAGAAAAAATTGATTAACTAATTGTTGAGGTAATGAAGTTTTATCATTGTTCAATAGGTAATGAACAATTTCATTGGAAGATCAAGCGTTGAGGCTTTGTTTAAAGTTTTGCTTTTTCAATAGCCGTAATCTCATATTGTGACACAAAGAGTCGCTAGTACCCCCCACAAATGCATATTTTGGAATTCATGGTATGTGGTCTAATTACGATGATGGCTTATACACCTCTAACTATGATCCTAACGACCCTTTCAACCCATGTCAGATACTTCATTATCATATATCTTAATTTCTTAATGAAAATAATTTAGATATGGTACTTTCATACTAATCAATAAATAACACAAACATCTCTTATGTTATCTAAATTTCCTATTTTCATATTGTAACATGCAAGTTGCTTTATTAGATTTCATATTGATAAATCAAAATAAAACTTTTTGTTGATATAATATTTTATGTTATCAATTGATGGAATTAATGGAAGGTAATGTTTCTTAGTGTCATAATTTTTTATATAGTTTAATTTTTCATAATCAATGATAGATTTTGTTGAATTATTTTTCATGGATAAAAAATATTTTTCATGGTTAAAGAAAAAAACCTCCGGGCTAATCCTAGTGGACATTTTGACCCTATGAACTTTTCCAATAAGAGATTTTTTGGTTTTATGAATTTTTTGGCCTCAATCCACGTGGACTAGAGTCAAATCTTATAGAGAATGTCAAATTGACAACTCTAGTTAATCCTAAATAATGTAAGTGTTGACTCATCGGAAGCTAGTAATAGTTTGTGTCAGTTGAGAATTACACCCACTAAATAAATGCTAAAAAAAATAATATAATTTTTAAGCCATACGTTAGTCAAATGTACGCTTATTCTTCATTTTTAAGATAATATTTATTGTTGTCACGATCAAGTTGAAGGTCGTGACTAGAACAGGTCAAAATGAAGTGAACAATAATATACAATAACTGAAAATGAACAATAAAAAGACATGATGGAAGAAGTGTATTGTTAAAGCAAAATTCAACAACCCTTAGCTTTTTGTTAAGTGTTTGTCATAACATAGTACAAAGCATGAAGATATTTTATTTGAAAGACAAGGAACTATGAAAAAGAACATATCATGTAAAACATAGTGCTTCATCTAATAAATGATACAACATATTGCAATTCTTCGATTGATAAGTGAAATATACAATAAACAATAAGTGCATGAAGACTTTAAGTTTACACTGTACCTAACAAAAATATTCTTGAAACGCATTATCATGTTGTGGGGAATGCATTCATCTGTTGAATGCTCGACCAATTTGCAAAGTAAAAGTCTACACTAAAATCACTTGGAATATGAGATAAAGTTGTTTTGTGTTAGAAATGTTAGAATAATTTTAAAATAATAAAATTAAATAGTATTGTTTCCAATGTTTTAATCCTATAGTTAAATACTATTTATGTATAAACAATTTTTTTTCATTCATTAGAAATTATTCTTATTTAAATCAGATTGATGGCAACGGACTCTTGTGTCTCTCCTTTTTTTGCATGGGAAAAAATGCACAAAAACACTAGAGTCTCTCAAAAGTGTTCTTCTTTTCTTCTCTATACTATCTCTTAAAACAGTAGTTTTCACAAGGTTCAGAGATCCTTCGCTGCACTAGATCGATCTGATAGGTTGTTGTATCTAGGGAGAGGAGTGCATAACATTGTGTATTTCCCTATGCAGTCGGGGCATTTTCTCTCTAAGGATAATGTTATGTGTGTCTCAATTCAGGATATTTCTACTTCTTTCCTTGTTTATTTTTTATCTATTATTGTTATAGGAATTGTTGTGTTTGGTTAATATTCTTTTATTTATATATATGTCTTAGTGTTATTATTGCTCTAATGATTATTATTATATTATTTCATAATTTTATTATTAGTAGTATTATTTATTTAATCATTTTCTAACATTCTTAGAGTGAAAATGCCTTATTCATTTCTAACATTAAAGACAATATGGAGCAGAAGACTAAATATTGAAAACATTTTTTTATGAACTAATGTGTTTGTTAAAGTTATAATTAAATCAATCTCAACTAAGCCTAAAAATTTATGTGTTATTGTTTATATTTTTATTGGTAACAATAAATGAAATTCTAACACTGATTTATTTTTGTGTGATTTCTAAAGATAATGTTTTTTTCTATTATATTAATTTATGCTTTAATATATTCTACTCTTACAACTGATAAAGATATTCTAAATCATGAATATATTTTAAGTGTTTTGTATGAAAATAATTATAAAATAATTTGTCATACTAAAACTATTATTGAGTTATGAAACTATGCATTTGCATGGAAAAAAGGTTTATCTTGATAGTTATATGAAGAAACAATGACTGATAATAAAATTTTTTTATCATATTTATGAACTTAAAAATTTTGTTTATAACATGAAATTAAAATGAATTATTTTAATTGACATCATGCTTATGATCATGTATGCTAAAAAAATCTTATCTTCATATTAGAAATTAAGGGTATGGTCAAGTAAAATTAAACTTGTCTTTTAGAATTTTTTTTAAAATTAGTTTTTCATGTTTCTGAATTTAGAAACTTCCTTGCTGCTCAACAAGGTTATGAACTGGTTTTTTAGTACAATAGAATTATTATTTCTAGACATATGTTTTGGTTGGTAAATGATATATATGTGATGGTTTGTTTGAGTTGAGTACTTTTATCTATAACAAAATATTTAGTATTTTTTTCTATGATCATTACAAACACAAGTTGTGATATATGACATACTATTATTATAATTGTTGAGAAGTTTGGTCAGAGACCATTCAAATTATAAAATTTTGAGGTAAAAAATTAATTAAAAGGGGAAGTGATGAATATATGTGTTTGAAAAAGTGATGATACATGTCTTTATATAAATGAGTGTTTTGTATGAAACTCATGGTATTATTCATTAAAAAAATTATATTGTAAAAGTTATTCTACAAGTTCTAACTTGCCTAAAATTATATAGGGTGAAACTTTATATCTTGTTTATCATATCCTTACAAAAGGATGTGATAAAATTCTTATGAGTTAAAAAAAAAGGAACCACATTTAAAATATTTCAAAGTGTGGGGGTGTCTTGCAATGGTTAACATACCTCTTATAAAAAGAAAATCTTGGTTAGATGTTCTGAAGTAAGTGAAAATATATCTCTATTACTATTTTTCCATCTAGTGATGATATTACTTGTGATTCTTCGTTATGGCATTCAATATGTCCAATTTATTAAGATTATTGAAGGATATATTAATGTAAATTGGATATTGAGTCTGGTGATACAAATTCAACTACTGGTTATGATTATGTCTTAACTTGGATGGAGGTGCACTATCAAGGAAATATGCTAAAAAGTTGTTCTTTTGTCATGATCTACTATGCAAGCATAAATTATTCCCATTTTCAATTCATTCTGACAATCAAATTGTTATATTTAAAGTTTCTACTAAAAATGTCAATGAAAAATCGACATATGAGAATGAGAGAAAAATGTATTAGAAACTTAATTACTCATGGTATTATCTTTCTTGGCTTTGTCATGTCAGAAAAAAATATTACAGATTTGATTATCAAAGGGTTGATACATCAACGAGAATTTGAGTTGTCGAGGAGAATGAGATTAAAGCCCATAAATTAGTTGCAACAACGAACACTCAACTCCACATGAATGGTGATCGTATGGAATGGAGTTCAATGGTTAACAACGAAGTTGTTGTCGACTAAAGTACACCAACTAATTTGATTAAATTTTATGTCTAATTCCTATGGCGAGATGTACTATAAATTGTTGCAATAATAAGGTTGAGGTATATGCATTATTATGCTTATTTTATAAAATACCTCTTAATAAATCAAATGACAATTTTTTGTAGAGGTGTGAGTCATAAACCATCCTTTGAGGGTTTACCTAGTGAGTATGATGGTGGGGCTAACATTGTGAGACATGGGCAAAGTCTCTTAGTGACACTCATGAAACAAGATACATGCACAAGGCTGTAATGTGCAACCACTGATTGAACTTATAATGAATACCAATATTGTATGTCTTATTTACTAAAACCTAGTTACAAGAGATGTACCTTAAGACAATTAAGTCTCTGCATTTTCTCAGGTGGAAGTTTATAAGCACTAGGTGTAAGGCTCAAACCGAAAGGTTCCTTATACTGAAATACAATATTTTGTTTTAAAAGATAATATTTATTTTAAAATTATGTGGGGGATTGTAGTGGGGACGTTTTCTCTATAAGGATAACATTATGCGTGCCTTAACCCAGTATATTTCTACCTATTTCCTCGTTTATTTTTTATCTATTATTGTTATGAGAATTATTGTGTTTGGTTAATATTCTTATATATATATATATATATATATATATATATATGTATGTATTATGTATGTATGTATGTATGTATGTATGTCTTAGTGTTATTATTTCTCTAATAATTATTATTATTATATTATTTCATATTTTAATTATTAGTAGTATTATTTGTTTAATCATTTTCTAACATTTTGTTCAAATATCAATCAACATATCAAGATCACTTGCCATTTAATGTTGCATAAGGTTCATTGATGCACCTTTACATCCATAAACGAAAGAAGATGAAGTTATCTAAGTTCAAGAACTCTCAACATCAGAAAAGGATTTGCAATGGCTCTTTTTTCCAAGCTATGTATAAAAATGTCCTTTGAGGACGAAAAAGTGATCAAGTGTCAAAATGCTATCAAAATTCTTGTATGACCTCAAAAGCTTTCATAGAGAGCATCAATGTGTTCATATATGATAAATGTTTGGGTTACTTGTATTTTCACATGATTTTGACACTTATAATGCATGATTTGTTCATATTTTCTATTAAATCAACTCTCTTTAGCTTTGTATTACAAAATAAGGTATGGAGAATTAGATATTGGTCAAACTAATCTAATTTTGATGAATTTTAGTTAGTTCTGGAAGAAAATGATGGTGCAACTGAGCCATAGGAGTTGACATTGTGAACTCAAGGTAGAAAAGAGAGAATTCAAGTTTTGGCCTCTCAGTTGAGTAGCAAAGTTTTGGTGTTGAGCCATACTCGGCATGAGAAAACTTGAAGCATATGATTTTGGAGCTAAGCAATTAGAGAAACCCTCCAAGAGAGGTAACCTTCAAGTGTTGACCACCGAAACAAAGGGCTGAGCCAAAACGAAAACTCACCTTGGGAGGAAACCCTTATTGTTGAGCACCAAAGAGATGAAGTTAAGCACTAACCCAGAAGTCTACAAAAATATAGCATCACCCCTTGTTTTGGATGTCAATTTCAGTAGCTTCTTTAGGCACTCTCTATACTAAATTGGAATATTTTCTTAGAGCCATAAGGGAGGTTAGCTAATCCAAAATATTGTAATGCTTTCCATCATTGTGAGGAGTTGAACCCTCCTATGTTGAGGTTGGATGCAATTGAGCATAACTCTCTAAAATGCTACATCTTTGATATTCATTTATGTTTTCATTCAGATGTTTGTGATTTGATTTATGCTTTATTTCTTGATGATTTGATCATTAGCTCACTAGTTTAGAATGAGTTAAAAAACTAATCTTAAATTGTGATTCAATCAGATCTCCTCCCGCTTTAAGATACTAGGAATAGATCTAAAGCTCTTCCTGGATACAGAGTCTTGCATTTAAGGCAATGATTCATTTAATCAAAGGTTTAGAAATCACACCGAGTTTGAAGTCCTCAAGTTCTAGATTGCAGGAATGGATCTAGAATTACCTTAGAGAACTTTCATTACATTGAATGATTTGCATGATTAATAAATAAAGATTAATAGTAGTGCAATAAAGGAATGTGAAATGAAATCCAACCTCAACACGATTTTACTATTGCATCTTTTAAAACTCAATTAAGTTATGTTTTAATACTTATTAAAACAATTGCAAACGTTATTCTATTGAATCTAATCTAGATTAGTACACTTGTTGAAATTGATTCGAACAAAGAGTCCATAATATATAAAACTAGAAAAGAGTTCATATATATTTGTATACGTTGCACTCTCTAGTAAGAAAACCATTGTGATCTTGTGATATTTATGATTACATTATTTTACAAACCTTGTTTTTTTAGTCAAGAGTGGTTATGTTCCAAAAAATACTTAGTATCTAAGTCATGAGTGACTACTAGTATTAACCAAGAGTGACTATAGTCCAAATAATACTTAATGCGTTAGCCATGAGTGTGTGAGGTCTAAAAAATATTTTGTATTACGGGTGGTAAAATGGGCCAGCCCAGCCCGTTTTGGCCTGTTAAAAACAGATCGAACCAGTCTGACCCGTCAAACAGAAACGGACAAATAATCATAACCCACCCCCATATCGGACGGGCTAATAGGGACGGGTTAGGCTGACCTGTCAATTTTGTTTTTTCTTTTTTTTTAATATTTTTTTAATTTATTTTCAAATTTTTTAAGTTTTTTATTTTTAAAATTTGTATATATATAGATATAAATTAATATTAAAAGCATATTTAATCAAATAAAATATGTTTTCAACTTTTAATTGAATAGTTAATATTTTTAATTAGATAAATTAAAATAATTATTATATTTACATATTAAATTACTCAATTATAACTAATAATTGAGACTTGATTTTTAGGTGTTAATGATTTAAATTAAACTATTATTATATATTTACACATTTAAAAAATATAATATCAAAAAGTAATCTTTTTAATTATTTTTATTTTATTTTTTTAAAAATGGGTCAATAGATTGGGACGAGCTGGACGGTACAGGATATAACAGGTTGACAGGTTGAAATTTTTAACCCAACCCATCCCTTTTAACACGAGATGACAGCCCAGCCCATTTTACCATCCTCTACTTTGTATTAATAAGGAATGATAGTGTACCAAACAATACTCGAGTTTTTCATACTAAAGTGGGTAATTATTCAAATAATAATATTTAGGTTTTTAGTCATCATTGGTTACATTCCAAATACTACTTTATAGTATATTTTGTACAAAGATTTATATATTTATTACAGAGTGAATGTACTTTCCATTTGCTTTATTTTCATTTTTTTAATTCATTTTCTTTCGGTAGTAATGAATTGGGTACATTTGTAATAAATGCTTTAATTTTATATTTTTAAGGCCATTTGACCTTTTCTCACTTTTTCAGTCATAATGTCTTTTATAGACATTATTTTTTCTTGGTTCAAGTTACATAGGATTCTACACTTTCAAAGCTTTAAAATGGACATATGAATTGATGGATTTAAACTCTTCTTCTATTTTCTTTGATTTTTAGAAGTTGAAGAGAATTGCTGAAAAATTTTAAAGAGAACCTACGGATTTGATTTTTGTAATTTAGCTTCTAAACTTGACTAAAACTCATATTAGACCCATAATTTCTTCAGAACTTAGAAAACTAGAGTTTAGATTCAGAGCCTATTTAATACCTAATTTTACTCAAAACATAGACACAAATCAATTGCATAATTTTAGGATTTTAGTTTTTCTCCTTTTTTATCTATTTCTGTCTTTTCATATTTTTCTATTATTTATGTAATGTGTTTTTGTTATTATTTAACGGAGAACTAAGACTTTGAGAATAATTTACAAAAACAACATCAAACGACACAAATTGAGTTTTCATTGATCTTCATTATTTTAGTTTGTTTTTTACTTCTCTAATTTTGGTTTCTCTTCTTTGATATTCTTTTCAATTAAATTAAGAAACAATTAAATTTTAATAAACATGGATGTTGTACTCATATTACAAAATTTAGAGAAATTTAATATTTTTTCACCCTAAATCAAATTGTCGCCTTCGTCAATGACGCCTATTGTTGTGTAATGTTTTCGTGTTCTTTCCTTCTTTTTTAATTCTTCTTGTTCTTAATTCATTTTTTCTTTTGTTCGTTTATTGAATTGTGGATTCATGAATTGGATTTCGTTAACTCTTGAATTATTTTGTTTTAATTTTTTTTAATATTTCTGTATTGTTTTTTTTTATTTTAATCTTTTTGTTCTTGTTTTCTTAAATTTTACAGTTCTGGTATTTTTTTAAAAAAAATTCTATTTCTGTTTCTATTTTTAATTTTGTTCTTTTTGTTTTTACTTTTATTTTTTATTTTTTAAATTTTCTCACATAAAAAAAATACATGCATTGTCGCTTTTTAGTTTATGGTTTTTATTAAGATTTTCTCATAATAGCTAGTTTTATTCCGTTTTTAAAGACTAATGGTTTTTATTTGTGAATATAGACCTGACTTTAATAACTAATCAATTAGCATATTTATAAAATAACTCTTCAGTATGATGTTTATATATATGCAAGTTATTATTCATTTTAACATATTGAACAATACAAAGATACAAAAATGAAATACATTTTGAGTCATTGTAAACAGTCACTACCTTACTATGAGCCACATTATGAGCAGATGCCATAGTCTTTTAAGCATCAATAGCAACCTTCACAATTTTATGAGCAACCATTGTAGTTTTAGCCATATTTAGAGTAGCATAATGATCCATATTTTGAGTAGTCCTTTTTGTGATGAATGTGATGTGTTCAATCTGTGTTTATTAAAGAAAGAGGTCTTATGGATGATTTTTTTTCCCATCTAGCACACTTTTTCCAAAATATAACCCAGATAGTATATTGTGCACAATATTTACATGGTTAGCACACTTTTATTTTATGTTCAGAATTATTCCGGACAACCGAATTCTGTGCTCAATTTTGTATTTTTTTTTTGTTATACCAGTTTGAATTCGATCCCAGGGACCCGAATTTTGTACTGATTTTTTTTAAATAATGGAAAGATAGTTTTTTTTTAAATAAGTATAATTGATTTTTATTTTTGTTATCAATAGAAATAATTAAAAAAATTATTTTAAATAATAGAATTATTAATGTGTTATTAATTATTAGAAATAAAAAATAATTTTATTTGTTTTTGAATTTGTTGATTTTAAAATTGATATAATTAATTTTTTTTTAAATAGATAAGAGTAAAAAAAATTAAAAAATAGAATTAGTAATGTGTTATTAGTTATTTGAGGTGTTATTTGAAAAAATAGTAAAATAAAGAATAATTTTTTGTGTTTATGAATTTGTAAATTAAAAAAAAATGAATTTGTATTGTGTAGTAAGTGGTTTTTATGTGTAATTTCAAAATATAAAATTCAATTTAATTTTAAATTTTGTTTCATATTTTGTGAAGTATGAATTTTTTTTTGTAATTTGTGTTAACAAAAATTAGAATTATAGGCTTCTTTTAATTTTGGATAATTGTTAAAAATTTTATATTTTAAACATTGTAAATTTGTCCAAATTAATTTAGAAATGAAGGAAATAATTAAAATAATTTAAAACTATTTCATTATTGTATATGAAATTAATTTTTTATATGTTTTTGGTTTATGTAAAATAAGTAAGAATAAAAGATAATAAGAAAAGATGTGTCATTGAATTGAATGAAGTTTATATTTATTGAAGACAATTCAAAGTACAACATAAACTAAGTGGTTTGATGCAGATCATGAAAGTGCAGGGTTATTAGGACAATGATTTCTTGTGTGTCCTTCAGTTCTACAATAGGAACACTTCCTCGATTGTCTTCCTTCCCTAATGTCCATCTCGGTCCTAATTCTACTTGATTTATGACGACCCCTCTCGGTCCTTTTTGTGGCAGGATGAGGCCAAACCTGTGGCCCTTGGTATGGTGGCCAATATTCTTAATGTCTTAACTCGCCAAATAAACTGTCATATACTTTGACGATGACATCCAGCCTGTAATGTGGACTTATGTACATGTTGAAGTCGTGATGTGCATGCTTGCAAGCAGCAATAACATGTGAACATGGTAGATGTAGTTTTTGAAACTTTCCACAATCGCACCATCTTTCATCTAACTTGACTACAAATTTTCCTGCCGAACGAACCTCTCTGGGATTGACCATTGTAACATCCTTAAAGAATATTACTTAATTAATATATAACGATATAAAAGAAGTTTAAACATCGCGACATTATTTATCCCAAATGCGGGAAAAACAAAAGTTAATATTCAATGCAACAATACTCAAAGGAAATTAAATCAAAAGTTATTACAAGTTCCAATAAAACCATAAAAGCAATACTAAAAATCCCTAGCTCTATCCCAGCTAGCCCTCACTCCGCAGTCTGAGCACCCTCAGCATCACCTGTATTATCATCTGCTCCCGTGTAACGAGTCACACGATCATTGCAAAACACAAACAGAAAGGGTGAGCTCAACAGATTATAAGAAACATATCAATTCAATATTGCAAATACACTCAATGATATTCTTATACTTACAACCTGGTCACATTCTTAATAACCCCACGGTTTTTAAACCTCCTGTATAATCAATAAAGTTAGCCATGGACTCAAGATTCATGATGTTCACACGAACCTGCCCGTTCATGGTCCTGCCTCTACGAACTTGCCCGCTCGTAGTCCTACTCTACGGACCTGCCCGCCCGTAATCCAACACATGTGATCCACTAGCTACATGCCTCCCCGCACGTAGCATCTCTCAATTGTGAGCACGAAACATACAAACCTACCTCGCTCGTATCCCCATAGGAGAGTAATTGGGTATGAACCTCCCCGCTCATACCATCACATGTCATCCACAATCCATGAACCTACCCGTTCATGGCACAACATCTCTTGATCCACGTTCGCATCAAGCGTACAAATAATACACACAAAGTGCACTAAACTCGCTTGGGCTAGAAGCCTTAGCTTAAGCGACCAGGCCTGTCTTGCTTTGGCTAAGCTTTCTTGCCTGAGCGAGCGTGCTACAGTGGCTCATATGCGAAGTCTCGCTTAGGCGAGCCTGTCTCGCTTGGGCGAGCCCTCCATTCGCCTAACTTCAACACCCTCGCCTAGGCGGCGAGTTAAGTAATACACAAAACCAAACTCGAGTTCTCTCTTAGGCGAGAACATCTCGCTTGGGCGAGATGCACCAAAACAAGTCTCACAAATCTCGATTTTTTGCTTAGGCGAGATACACTCGCCTGAGCGAGTCAACATGGCGCCCAAAAACCTGGGCCTCCGCCTGAGCGAGTGGCTCGAGCAGAATCAAGGTCTAAACCCTGCAACTTTCGCCTAGGCGAGCCTGGCTCAAGTCTTATAAACATGATTTAACCCAATTTGGCTTCCAGAATTCGAGATTGAAACATAAGAAATCATATAGTACCAAAAAAAACCCCAATCATATTCATACAAATGCATAAAAGGTTACTCAACAGCAATCAAAACAATCCCCCCTCTGAATCATACCATACAGAACATGGAAATTCATAGTCATACCACATTACTACCTACTCAATTCAGAATGCGCGAAATAATTCACCATTAAATATAATCACGCAAAAGAACTCCCCTAACCTGAAATTCCTTGCTCAATTGGGTATTTTAACCTTAGCTTTTTACTACCACCAATAACTCCCCTCTGCTATTCAAAACTCATATTTCTTGGTTCTCTCTGACTCCCCTTGGCACCCCAAACTCGTGCTCCCCTTTCACTCTAGGTTTCAGACTTCACCAAAACCCTTATAATTACCCCAATTCCCCTTTTTATATGGTTCTTAATTATGGTTAATAAAAAAATGAAATTACCCTTTTTAATGTCTATAATTACTTTTCATAGACCATTATGGGCTGTTTTTTCCCAACCCCCTTTGAGGGCCCATTGTCTCTAGGGTTTTCCCACCCTTTCACATTCAGACCACAAGTATTTTAACAAAAATAAAGAGATTAATTTGTTCTCAGCAAGGGTTGAACCCACAACCACTCAATCATAAGGCAATTGCACAACCAATTCAACCAAGCCATGTTTATGTTAATTCTTCTAATTCTATAGTTATGTTATCACCAAACATAATCATGCATATAATTAAAATTAATAATAAATACACATACATGACATACATAGGACTTGATCACAAGTCCTTTCACACAATCAAAGTACTCTCAACCACATGAGCTAGTACTTTTCCACGTCACAACAACTAACATTAAATGCCATAAAGGCTTCCACTACCCGCATTTATTAAATAATTATTCATTTAATTATTTAATTTTTCCGGGTCTTACAACCATCTCCTCCACTCTAAATTTTGTGGCATTTCTATCAAATTCAATGACATGGTTCTTGTTGGACTTGGAGTCCGCATCTTGTAGGAAGTTCGTCGCATATTCAGATACACATGACCACCATTGAGCATTGCAGTTATTTGTCTACCTCTTTTGGTAAAGTATGTGTTGCACCTGGTGTACGTGGCCAATATTATGGATGAAATTGGCAAATTTCTTGTCTTCTTCAAGACAGAATTTATTGCTTCAGCCAGATTTGTTGTTATGTGACCCCACCTTCTTCCTTGATCATATGCAAGACACCATTGTTCACTTGGAATTTGGTCAACCCAAGCTGTTGCTTCTGAGTTGTCTTCTCTAATGATGTTATAGTAGTAGTAGTTACAGTGTGGCTCCGTCAATGCGTATGCTGCAAATATAATTTTAAGAATAATTTATGATTTAATATTGGGTGTGAATAATTAATAGCAAAAAAAATGAAACAGACAGATTTACATGTAATAACTTACCCATGTTGATGAGGTCGTTTTTCAAAGTTGTATTCTTGAATCTTTTTGTAAAATTTTGTGCAATGTGTCAAATACAAAACACTTGCACGCAGTTCCCTTGAGTCCAGCCACTACTAGGTCTGTTGAATGTTGCACTGATTGAATTGTGACGATCTAACATTAAGCATAAATTTTGTTGAGGCGTAATGTGTATCCTTAGGTTTTTAAGGAAAAAAAACCAAACTTCAACGGTTTCACCCTCTACTATAGCAAATGCGATGGGGAAAATGTTATTTCTCCCATCTTGTGCAACAGCTACTAAAAGGGTGCCCCTATACCTTCCGTAAAGGAAGGTCCCATCGACTTGGACTATTGGTTTGTAAAATGAGAAGCCATCAATGCATGGTTTGAATGTCCAGAACACCCTTCGAAAGTGTTGTTGGTTTTGTAGGACGTCGTCCCCATCTGTAATTGGACTGGTTTTCAACTTGTATACAAACCCAAGCAAATAAGTTTGCATGGCTTGTAGTAGGCACGGCAATCGGTTGTATGACTGTTCCCAGTTTTCGTACACATCTTCAATTGCTTGTTGTTTCGCCAACCATGTCTTTTTGTAGGTTGTGTTATATCCCATAGAGGTCTGGATGGAAGAAATTATTGTTGCAATTAGTGTGGATGGGTCTGACTCCACCATTTGTCTTACGTGTTGAGAAATTATTCTTGAGCCCAGGTGCCTGTGGTCTTGCGTTATGAGTTGTGTGGCACATGTGTGCACACCTTCAACTTTTCTATTTTCCCAAACTTGGTTCCTTGTACGTAATATTGCCTGACATTTCCAAGGACACAACTATTGTACACATTGCACCCTCAACCTTGTTGTGTTTGAGTGTGTCGTTTTGGAGGTGCAATGGTTTGTTATGTGATACCTATTTAAAGCATCTAGAAGTTGTTCCTTTGTTTGGAACCTCATTCCTTGGATCAGTGTACCAACATCGTGGTCAATGTTGTCATTCAACATTGTGTGGTGGTCATATACGTTTGGGAATTCCTAGTGTGGGCTTTGATTGTATTCCTCATATAATTGGAAGTGTTGTGGTGGGTTTTAGGGGACATGTATCTGAGGGTAAGGGTCTTGTTGTTGTATTTGGTGGACATCTAGTGTTTGGTCATGGTCATCATGTTCATAAAAAAGTATATTGTCCTCATCTTCACTAAATGTGTCTATGAATGTTGGAGGTAAACCTAGGTTTTCAACTTCTACGATAACTGGAGGAGAGAACCTTTGGGTGTTGTGATGTGCAGGAGTTTGAAAATATTTGAGGTAGACGGACCGGTTAATAGTTCGGTATATGATTGTATATCATTTCCCCAATCCCCTAGGTAGGTAGTGTTATTGTCAAATAGTTGTTGTGGTTCAGTGTTTGCGTGTGGATGATGCACATCAAAATGTGTTAAAGAAATATTTTCAGAAGGTCTCGTACCTGAGTTGTAGGTGGTGCAGAGTTCAATAAATGTAATAGTTGGGGTGGCATGTATCATGTCGAAAGCGTCATCCAAGTCGTCGTCATCTTGGATCTGAGTGGTTCTGTATGTAACATGTTGGCCACAAACTTTAGTCAGAAATTTAAAGTGAATAATTGGAACTCCATCCCTAGGATCTCTTTTTGCCTTCTCCATTATTATGCGAATAAGTTTGGATAAGCCGAAACCTCTATGGATGCGGATCATGATTGTCTTTGCAGATGCAAAGTAGGCACCAGTTTAAGCGTCACTAGCGAGTTCTCCATCGTCGTATACACAGACAAACATTGACCCTTCCATCTAAGGTTGTAGTTGAACCTGACTTTCGATGATTTTTCAGAGTGAAGAGAAATTGAAAGATTAAGATTGTGACTTTAGAAAGTGATGGTAGTCTTTTATACCGAAATTAAAGTTATCATGTGACTTTCTACTATGTGAACATGTGACTTGCACGAGAGTTAATGTTATCATGTGAGTGACACGAGCTTTTATGTACTCATGTGATTCACACTACTTCTTGTGTACCCATGTGAGTGGCACAAATTATTATGAACCCATGTGACGGGCACGACCTCTAATGTTAGCATGTGACTTGAGAACATTTTATAAGAGATTAGCATTTCATCATCCCCATTATGTAAGTTCAAATTCATTGAAATTAAAAATTGCATAAACATTTGATGAAAAAGAATGTCATAAATAAAATTACATACTTTAAATAAGAAAATATAAACCTCAATCTAAGTTGAGGGACATGTTGAAGTTATAAGAAAATTCAAAATAAACTTCGTCAGGGATTGCATTTCTATGTCTTGCAGTAATAAAGGCCATTATCTCAATTGGAAGATGACATGTTTTTGTCGTTCCTATGTAAAAAATGGACTCAACATCGTCATCTCCACACATCATACAAGATCGATAGTGCGTAATGTCGCCCGATATGAAGATCGGTAACCTGTAACGTAAGTCGACTTCATAGTCACCAACATCGGCAAGCTTTAGTCACCATCATGTTGTGCAATAAACGTGTAAGGAATGTGATTCGTTTGTGTAATCCAACGACTAACTTTTCCCTTGGCAAGTGTTGAGTCGTTTATAAATGTTGAATGTTGTTGTTTTCAATTCAAGCTATCGTCACCAAATCTACAAAGAGTTTATCAAGATGTTGCTATGGAAACAACAACAACAACATAAGGCTATATATATTTCTGCTCGGGTATGTTAATTGCATTTTTAATTTGCAGGCGTAATTATTAAAAATAATCACATCTTTTATTTTTTTGGTTTAGGACACGGAAGGGAGCATTGTGTTGTCTTACTGTCACTCAATGCCTGAACCTCATCCAAGTATTGTGCCTGTAATACAAGAAGCAGGGTTTGGCAGTGTGGCTAAATTGCGACATCTAAAGGTTGACCATGGTTTAGTCTCTGCCTTGGTTGAAAGATGGAGGCCTGAAACACACATATTTCATTTTCCAACTGGAGAATGCACCATAACCTAGGAAGATGTGTCACTTCAATTGGGTCTTTGTGTTGACGGACACCCTATCATTGGTCCAACTATGTTGGATTGGGACGAGATGTGTGATACCTTATTAGGTTTAACACTAGTAAAGGGGGAATCCATTGTCGGTTCTATGATAAAATTGAAATGATTAAGGGATAATTTGTTGCCTATAGATGAAAATTCTAGTATTGAGGTCATTCATGCACATGCTAGGCCCTATATATTAGAAATGATAGGTGGTGTTTTAATGCTAGATAAAACTGGGAATAAAGTACATTTAATGTACTTGAACTACTTGAGTAATCTTCGAAGAACCAGTAGATATAGTTGGGGTTCAGCGTGTTTGGCTGTCTTGTACAGGGAGATGTGTAGAGCAACTGATGCATGTGCAAAGACTATGGGTGGATGTGCTTCGTTGTTACAATCATGGGCATGGTTTCGCATGCATTTTCTTGCACCCATTTCAAGAGTTCCACCAACTTTCCCGCTAGTTTGCCAATGGAGCGGTGGTCGAGTACTGAACTATAGAAATGTTCATCATAATGATTTAGTCGGATATCGAGCAAGGATAGATCACATGCAACAAAATCAGGTAAAATTATAGATTTGTGTACTAAGAAATGGTTGTAACTTAATGATTGACATTTTCAATGATTGTTGTAGTTTATTTGGGTTCCTTATGAGGGATTGGGCTCTATCATTGATGTTGGAGCATATCGCGACCAAGCAATATGGACGTCATGAACAAGTTTAATTTGTTTTGCCATTGTCGAATAGCACCAGTCCGACAGGGTCAAGTTACAATTTTGCCTATCACAGGAGATCCTTGAAGAACCCAACAACCTTGATCATTTACATAAAGTAGACATGAGGGGGCGACAAAATGAGAACTGGATTACTAGACATGCGCAATGGATACAGGTATGGAATAACCAGCGAGACCTTACGTTGACTGGAGTACCGATGTTTGGGCCACTTCAACATACAATGGAGTAAATGTCATGGTATACTTCAAACTTATGTTTATATTTGTCAGTTCCACAAATTTTAAATGATCCTAGAATGCATCGTCAATCAACACCGACAAATGTCCCTCCACCACCACAAACTACGCATGACTTAAACACTCCTCCTCCACCACAAGGTATGGAGGGAACAAGGAATTCAGTTTCACCAAACTCGGAACTAGGCATACCAAGTATGTTTGCAACTTATACTAAAACACCACCTTCTGCACAACCGTGGTTGCATACATATCCCCAAAGTCCAAATTTCTTTGAAGGTCTACATCAGCCACAACAAGACTCAGTTTACTACGTCCACAATCCTTACACATAAGCATCATCATTTGTTGCAAATGATGATCATGAACCTGATGAGGAACATGAACGACAACCTTCACAGGTTGAAGAACCTAGACCTGAAGTGCATAGGAGGAATCCCACCAAAAACAGGTGTTGACCTCGGTGTGGAACTAGACACCACTACGGTGATTAAAAGGACAAATATGTACTTTAATATTGTATTACATATGTATTAGGTCGTCTTTATGTGTTTGTAAGAGTTTGCCATGTTTAACACAAATTCACACATCAGTAATGCAAGAACTTAATCATTTCAAATGCTTCATTGCTAAATAGTGAACAACAACTTCTTTAGATAAAGTGAACAAGTTCAACCATCTTAAAGTACAATGTTAAAACACATAAAAGAAAACTAAATATGAACAAAGTTGTCACACTTCTCAACTTTCATGAAGTTAACATAAAAAGATATTGTCGTTGTCGGAACCATCATTTCGTGCCACTGAATGGCATGTTGAAGATCTTCGTCATTCCTTATAAAAAGGAACTCATCAATGCCTTTCGCAACAAATTCAGGAGGGACATGGTACCAAAGATGGCTGAGTGGGGGCTCAAATGGTCCCATCAAATGACTTCTTATGATGATGCGCATATAGTTAAGAGTAACGCCATTTGCAAATCTACATAAAGAGAACCTTCCATCTTCGAAATCAATAGCAGCATTAAAGGAATTATATGAGTTCAACTCCTCAAATAAAACCATTTTTACTTATTATACTAAGCACTCCACAACTTTCAAACCAAGGAACCACAACCTTAAATAGAATTGACTACCTTCACCTGGATAGCGTGCCAAGAAAGATATTTACTGTCACCACTGTAAAAGCTGGCCTCACTTGCACCTTCTAATTATGACAAGACTGATCAACTTTATTGGGAAGTGCCAAAGCTGATTAATTATATTACTCTTCTAAAAGGTGATAGATACTTCAATTAGGATAACGTGTCAATTCAGAAATTTACTGTCACCATTGTAAAAGTTGGCACATATTTGAAATAAATGGCCTCACTTGCACCTTCTAATTATGACAACACTTGTCAACTTTACTGGGACATGCCAAAGCTGATTTATTATATTACTTTTGTAAAAGGTGACAGATACTTCAATTGAGATAATGTGCCAATTAAGAAATTTAGTTTGACCACTGTAAAAGCTAACACATATTTGAAATAAATGGTCTCACTTCACCTTCTAATTATGACAACACTTGTCAACTTTATTGGGAGGTGCCAAGGCTGATTTATTATATTACCATTGTCATAATGTGTCAAGGAAGATGTTTAATTTGAGAAATTTACTCTCACCCTGCAATTTGGACAAGACTTGTCAATGCTTCGACATGGAACACTTTGGCATCAACACCCAAGAGAACTATTCAAATTCCTATCTTGTACATCCTTTCACACATGTTCAAAATGTATACCACATGTTAGCACTTATGTAGTCATGGGTAAGCAAAAATATTGCATAATGGTAGTGATAGACACCTTTATTTTCCTTTTCCAAACAACAAAGAGGGGCAAACTAGACTCACTTGAAGGAATATGAGTATGAAGATTTAACTTTATCATATGAACTTAAGGCATGAAAGTTCCACTATTGAAGTTATTGAAGAAAGAAAAAATTCATGTGCAAAGCATTGCACCTGGGTTAGCATTTAGTAAGTCACAGGTTGGCACATAGTAAGGGAATGAATTCATATGTTGTTAATTAAATTACAAAAATTTTATTCCTTGACTTACCAACATATACTCCCCACTAGTAATGAAGAGAGTGAAAATTGAAATAAGTTTTGTACATCATTTCACACATGTTAAAAATGTATACCATAGGTTAGCATTTATGTAGCCATGGGTAAGCAAAAATACTACACAGTGGTTTCACACATCTTTTCACACTTTCTGCTTTTTCTCTTCCCATTCGCATTTGCACCTTTTGTTTTTTCTCTTCTCGCTTCCTTCCAAGGAGAACCAACGTGAAAATTGAAAAAGATTAAAAAAAAATAGAAAGTAACAATGTCGCGTCAGGTTGTGAGAGAAGTTCTCAATAAATGGATGTTAATATATCATTTTCCTTAAATTTAATACCTACTATAAATTCTAACAATAAATTTTACATTATATATTTTTGTGTAAAAATAAATATTTTATCAATAAAAAATTCTTATAAACAAATCAAAATTTAAATATATAAATAAAAAATAAATTTGTACTTCAACCAAATTTTTTAATTTAAAATATTTAATAAACATTAAAAAATAAATAATACAACACCACATTAAACATTATATATAAATTATTTTTACTTTAGTTACCTCTATTATAATTCATAATTTTTTTTTCCAAAATCACTATTATAAAAAGAAAACTATTTTATATTTTCAAATTAACTTTTATATTTTCAAATTGCACATAAAATAACTTACTACACAATACAAAATCTATTTTAAAATCAACAAATTCAAAAAGACAAAAAAATTATTTATTTTTTCATTGTATCAAATAATACCTAAAATAACTAAAAACACACTATTAAACCTATTTTAAAAAGCAACATTTTTCACACAAAAAAAATAACTCTTAAAAGTATTTTATTAAAAAAATAAAAATTCTTAATTCTTATTTATTTAAAAAAAACAATACAGAATTCGGGTCCCTAGGGACCGAATTCAGACTGGTATAACAAAAAAAAATTCAAAATTGAGCCCAGAATTCGGTTGCCCGGAAACCGAATTCTGAACATAAAATAAAAGTGTGTTAACCATGTAAATATTGTGCACAGTATGCTATCTGGGTTATATTTTGAAAAAAGTATGCTAGATGGAAAAAAAATCTTTTATGGATAGTATATTGGTAGCCAATGAAAGGGTGGAAGAATACAAGATCCAAAAGAAGAGACAAGCTATAGTCAAGGTTGATTATTAAAAAGCTTATGATTCGGTAAGTTGGGACTTCTTATACAACATGATGTCTAGACACGAGTTTTGCCGAAAATGGATTCAATGAATCAAGGAATGTATGGAATCATCCTCTGTGTCAGTATTGGTTAATGGAAGCCCTACCAAAGTGTCTGTCCCAACTAGGGATCTTAGACAAAGGGATCATATGGCTCCATTCCTATTTCTCATTGTAGCGGAGGGCTTAACAAGGTTGGTAAGACAAGCTGTCAAGAAAGGTTTGTATTGTGAAGTTCAAGTGGGTACTTAATAGACTAAAGTGGGGTTATTACAGTTCGTTGATGACACGTTATTCATGTTTGATGCAACTACTCGTAGTGCCTAAGTAATAAAAGTCATTTTAAGATGCTTTGAATTGGCGTCTGGTCTTAGTGATAACTTCTACAAAACTAGAATTGGGGGGGGCTAGGTCTGAACACCACTCATATAAACAACCTCTCTAGCATTCTGAACTGTAAGCATATGAAAATCTCATTCATATAGGTTTTCCAATAGGGGGACCCAAGGAAGCAACATTCACTTACACAAAAAAGGTCTTTTACGTTCGGTGCTTTTTGCTTGTCATCTGGTTTAGGTTAGATGTAATAACGATAGTCGTAAATTTACGTATGACTATGCATTAACAGACGTAAATTTACGTCTGGTACACAGTGTCATACATAAATTTATGCATGATTTTTGACAAATTTTCATGCTTTTGCATCGTCATCCCACCATGTGAAATGCAAAAACAACTGCAGCCCATCTGCACGCCAGATTTGCACCAACCACCACAAGTCTTCCAGGAAGTCATCACGCAACCACGGCGCAGTTGTCGGAGCACCACCACCTCCATAGGAGAAGATCACACTTATTGCAACAAGGAGCACTTGTCGAAATCAATCCACTTATTGCAACACTCCATCTTGTTAGAAATGAAGATGCCAACCACAACGCAGATCCATATCCAAACAGCCGCTGAAAAAGCACATGAGAGGCAACGCATCAAGAGCAAACACCCTTTGCGACATCGCCAACCATAGTCTTCCGCCACTGCACTTTGACCAAATTGTCGCTGGGTCTACGAACAATTGGGGGTTTCAACGTAAATGGAGGTGCACCAAAATGGAATCAAAAGAAAAACAAACCTCTCAACAATCAATCACGCGATGAAACACTGGTGCAGTCGCGAAACCACAAATTCGCTTTCTCGTCCAGTCGCAGCGCTATGTGGAAGATGATTGGGAATTTATGTTTTAACATTTATGTCTGGCACGCTATAGTCAGACGTAAATTTATGTTTGACTGGGACAAATATATGCTATAAAGGGACAAAGTATTGTTTTAGGAAGGTCATTGGGTGGGGGATGCACCATTTAGCTCGAGGTTCCATAGGTTATACCTAATCTTAAAAAGTAAACAAAGTCTCATAGTGGGAGTAGGACATTGGGTCGATAACACATGGGTTTGGGAATTAGTTTGGAGGAGACAAAGACTTGTTTGGGAGCAAGTTATGGAAGTACAACTCTATCAATTAATAATAGTCATACATTTAGGAAAGGGTATCTGGATACTTGGAGTTGGAAGGAAAATACGAAAGGACCATACATTGTAAGGTCTACATATATGAAGTTGATGGGTAACTCCAAAGGGGAAAGTGACAAGGTGTTCACAGAGTTATGGAGTATAAGAGTGATTCTGAAGGCACAGATAGGCTACACCTGGATAAGTTACTGACAAAGAATAAATTATCGGTGAAGGGGGTCCAATTACAACATTCCTTGTGTGAGTTATGCCTAGATTGTGAAGAGAGTGCATCACACCTATTTTTCTCCTGTATAGTGTCTCAAAAGGTGTGGAAAATGTGTGATAGTTGGATAGGGGTGAGCTCAATGCATCATAACCAAGCTACGATACACTTTAAACACTTTCATATGAGTAACTTAAACACTAGACAAAACACAATGTGGGAAGGAATGTGGCTGGCTATAGTTGGGGAAATCTGGAGAGATAATAATGGAGTGATCTTTAAGTAAAAGCAAGTTCACACTGAAAAGATTTTTAGTTTTGTTCAAGTAAACTCTTGGGCTTTGTTGAAACATAAAAATCCTTTGGTAAAGTTTTCATATAGTGACTGGTACTTCGCTCCTATTATGTGTTTAAAATCTTTATGATATGATGTTTTCTATGTTTAAGTTGTCAGGTGAGCATGACAGGGATTCCCATGTCTAAAGGAATGAGTTCTTCATCAATGATCATACACACTTCTATTGGTTACTATGTAACAACCAAAAGAAGGCATGCATACTTGGTTTTATATTCACTTTTTGTGTAATCTTGTAGGATGACCGAGGAAGGTGTGATCTGGATGGCTAATCTTAAGATTCCTGGCTAGCTTGACGTTGGGAATGCATAGGTCTTGCATTAAAAGTTCAGTTTTAATTATTTTTTTAGATTATTGTAGTAGCATAGTATGTTGTTGTCTCCTACCCAAACTATATTTCCTTACCAAGAATGTTGCTTAGATGTTGTTTGAAGGCCCCTGCAATATATATTTGTGTGTACAATGTCTAGGGGAGCCTTAGCTTTTGTACGTGAAAATTTTATTATTGTTTTGACAGGTTTTGGAGATGTGCTATATTTTTTCTCTCATCTTTTTGTAAATGGGTTAGAACACCTCACTAGTATTCTATTATTAATTTAAATTAATTTTTTTTCAATAAAAAAAATCTTAAGAAAGAGATAGAGCAATTTAAAAATGGAGAGACTTAGATTTATATTTATCGCGATTTTCAAAAACTTATCTAAGATGCACTTATGATTCTGGCATGTGTTCTATATGTTCTCAGATTAATTTTGCGATACCTTCGGTTCTTACTTCACATGACATGATTCTAGCGATTACTTATGATCTGATGACATTCCTCAAGCACTTGTTGATACTTATTTTTAAACCCTATTGATATTTCTGCCATTGATGCTTGTTGATACTTATTTTTAAACCCTATTGATATTTCTGCCATTGATGCTTATGTTGATCATATTGACATTCATAATGAGATTTAATACTTAATTTAGTGCTCCAATTTCATTCGAATTTTTATAAAGCTCCTAAATATTGATTTTTTTTCAATTTAATACTTCACTTTTTAAAAACATGAAATATAGTCTTTTAATTTTTTAAAGATATCCAATTTGGTACTTTTATTTGCTCACTGGCTTTTAATTTACAACCAACCATTTCCTATTTCTCTTCTCCACTCATTAGATCTTAGATTTATTCTTTTTAGACCATCATTTATCGTCAAACAGGAAACCAGTGAGTAACCAAATTAGGAATTCATCATGATTATGTGGTCAATATTTGTAATGAACGTACTACCCTTCAAACAAATAAGTGAAACTTGTAATGAACATCAATTAAACATATCTATACAAAACAAAAAATCGATTATGGGTCCATATTTTATTTTTCATGTCTTAATTTTGTTTTTCTACAGAGAAATTGAATGTGTTAAGATATCTTTAATATCTTATTCTTTTTTTTTATTGTTATTATTCTTCATATGTATTTTGGGCTTAGCCCATATGTTCTTTATTATAAATACAGACCCTATATGTATTTTCTACACAAGGAAGATTAATCTCAATCCATACTTTCTCTATATTCAATATGGTATCTAGACCCTAAGGATTTTTTTCCTGCCTCGGTCTCTGGTCCTTGCCAGTGTTGTCCACCGTCGTCAGTTGTCGCCCACCAACAGTCACTGTCGTCGGCCGCCGCCCACCATCGCCGACCGTCGGCCACCATCGTTGGCGTCGTCGCCAGTCGCCGTCTCCAGCCGCCGTCACCGTCGCCGGCCATCGTCACTATCGCCGAAAGTTCAAGTTCTATTGGCGATCGCACGTTTGTACTAGCCTCGACCTCGGCATTCCAGATCTGGGCTTCGTGTTTTCCGTCGCCTCCATGTCTGATTCATCCATTTTTCCTCCAAATGTTAGTATGCACTTATCCATTGATAAGTTAAATGGCAAGAATTATTCGACATGGGTGTCCGACGTTAAACTTAAAGTGATCATCATATCCTTAAAGTGACTGATGTTGATACCACTGAGTTTCCTCATTGGAAGAGAATTGATGCTCACTTATGCATGGTTCTCAAGAATACAATTCATGCTTCTTTGAAACCACTGTTTCGTGCCTACGGCACCTCTTGTAAAGTTTGGGAACAGGCCAAATTACTTTACACCAATGACACTCAACGTTTATATGGTGTCTGTCAAGATCTGCTTAATGTGGTTGCTTCTCGTACTCAAGACCTTGTTGCAGATTATGTTGGTAAGGTGACTGAGCTTTTTCATGAATTTAATGATGTATTACCTCCTGCCTCTACTCCTGTTCAGGAAATTGAGCTACGATCACGCTTCTTCATGGTTGTGATGTTACACGGGCTTGCTGATAAATATTTCCATGTCTGTGATCAAATTTTGGGTTCGACTATTATACCCAATTTTACCTCTACTTGTTCCACCCTTTTGTGTGTGCCTTGTCAACCTTCCACTGATCCACTTGTCCATGCCAATGATTCCTCTGCTTTGGTTTCTCACCGTGATGATCGTCAATGCTCACGCAAGCTGGAGAAAGGGCGTCACAAGTGTGATCATTGTGGCAAATTCGGCCACAAAATTGATCGATGTTATGCCTTACATGGTCGTCCTTCTCGATCTGCTGCTGTTGCACACACTGATCCTTCGTCACAACCATCTTCTGCATATCCTCATTCATTTGTTTTTGCCACCGACCAATCTGCTCTCTTCAATGAATTTCTCAAATGGAGTGAGGATCGTAAGCTTTCTAGTTCCACAGCTTCTGTTGCCCACACAGGTACATCTTTTGTTGGTCTGACTCAATCTTTGTCTGTTGGTCCTTGGGTGTTCGACTCAGGTGCCACCGATCATATTACTGGTAATAAATCTTTGTTTTCCTCTTTGTCCTCTCCAGATAATTTACCCTCTATTACAATGGCTAATGGGTCTCATGTTTCAGCTCATGGTGTTGGGACTGTCGATCTTTTTCCTTTTTTATCCATTGATAATGTTCTTTATGTTCCTAGGTCTTCTTTTAACTTATTATCCATTAGTTGTCTAACTCGATACCTTGATTGTGTTATTTCCTTTACCCAATCGTCTGTTTGTTTACAGGACCAGAATTCGAGACAGGTGATTGGCACCGGATGTGAGTCTCATGGTCTTTATCATCTCTGCCCTTCTTCTCATGTTGGCGCAGCTATAAAGTCTCCATCTCTTCTTCTTCGTGCTCAATTAGGCCATCCTAGTCTTGCCAAGTTGCAGTAACTTGTTCCTGGCTTCTCCAAGTTGTCCAAGTTGGTGTGTGAGTCATGTCAGTTAGGCAAGCATAGTCGTAGTTCTTTTCCTCGTAGTGTTGCACACAGTGCTTCGTCCCCTTTTGCCTTAGTTCACTCTGACATTTGGGGACCTAGTCGTGTTGCATCTAGTTTAGGTTTTCAATACTTTGTTACTTTTATTGATGATTATTCCCAGTGTACTTGGTTATTTTTAATGAAGAGTCGTTCTGAATTATTTCATATCTTTCAATCGTTTTTCCATGAAATTCAAACTCAATTTGGTGTTCCTATTAAAATTTTGCGGAGTGATAATGGTCGTGAATATCTTTCCAATTCTTTTAAACAATTTATGGCTTCGTGTGGCATTCTGCATCAAACGTCTTGTGCATATACACCTCAACAAAATGGGGTGGCTGAACGGAAAAATATACACCTTATTGAAACTACTCGCACTCTTTTAATTCATGGTGAGGTTCCTCATTCTTTTTGGGGTGATGTTGTTCTCACTACTTGTTATCTTATTAATCGTATGCCTTCTTCGGTTTTAAATAATAAAATACCGCATTCCATTTTATTTCCTCATGAACCTCTTCATCCCTTACCCCTCAAGGTTTTTGGGTCTACATGTTTTGTGCACAACTTTAGTCCTGGGCTTGATAAATTGTCTCCTCGTTCACACAAATGTGTTTTTTTAAGGTTTACGCGATACCAGAAAGGGTACAAGTGTTTTTCTCCTTCTCTTAACCGCTATTTTGTTTGTGCAGATGTCACCTTCAATGAGTCTTCCTTTTACTATAAAAGTTCTTCTCCTTTCATTGAGTCTCCATCTAATACCGTTGATTTTCCTAGTCTTGTTAATATTCCTATGATCTGTGATCTTCCAGGTGTGCCTTGTACGCCGTCAGTTTCTGTTCCACCACCTCTTCAGGTTTATAGTCGTCGTCCTCGTCCTCAACAACCAGCGAGTGACTCACCTCAAGTGCCAACTATTGTGTCTCCTCCGGCTCCGACAACTAAGTCTCCCTTTCCACAGAGTGACCTTCCCATCGCCCTCAAAAAAGGTATTCGTTCTACACGTAATCCTTCTCCTCATTATATTGCTTTAAGTTACCATAAATTGTCTTCACCTTTTTATGTTTGTCTTTCATCTATTTCTTATGTGACCATCCCAAAATCTGTTCGTGATGCCTTAGCCCATCCTGGTTGGCGTCAGGCCATGCTCGATGAACTGAGTGCTCTTCATAATAGTGGAACTTGGGAGCTTGTCCCATTACCGTCTAGGAAATTTGTTGTTGGTTACAAGTGGGTTTTGGCTATTAAAGTTGGACTTGATGGTACTATTGATCGTCTCAAAGCACGTCTTGTGGCCAAAGGTTACACCCAAATCTTTGGGTTGGATTATGGTGATATTTTTTCTCTAGTGGCGAAGATGGCTTCTGTTCGTTTATTTATTGCCATGGTGGCTCTTCAAAAGTGGCCTCTTTATCAATTGGACGTTAAAAATGCTTTCCTCAATGGCGATTTGCAAGAAGAGATTTATATGGAGCAACCTCCTGGGTTTGTTGCTTAGGGGGAGTCTTCTAGGTTGGTATGTCGTCTTCGCAAATCTTTATATGGCCTAAAACAGTCTCCAAGGGCCTGGTTTGGAAAATTTAGCAATGTTGTTCAACAATTTGGTATGACTCGGTGTGAGGTAGATCATTCAGTTTTTTATCGTCATTCAAGTGTTGGATGTGTCTACTTGATAGTGTATGTTGATGATATTGTTATTACTGGCAGTGATAACCATGGCATCTCTCATATGAAACAACATCTTTGTGATCATTTTCAGACCAAAGATCTTGGAAAATTCATATATTTCTTGGGTATTGAGGTGGCACAGTCCGACAAAGATGGTATTGTTATTTCTCAACGAAAGTATGCACTGGATATTTTGGAAGAAACTAGGTTGATGAATTCAAAATCTGTTAACACACCTATGGATCCCAATACTAAACTTCTACCAAATCAGGGGAAGCCTATGTCAGATCCCGAACAGTATGGAAGATTAGTTGGGAAATTGAATTATCTTACAGTTACTCATCCTGACATTTCCTTTATAGTCAGTGTGGTAAGCCAATTTCTTAATTTTCCGTACGAAGATCATTGGAATGCAGTCATTCATATACTGAAGTATATTAAAGGATCTCCTAGTAAAGGTTTGTTATATGGTTCTAATATACAAGAGTTGTTTGTTATTCAGATGCTGATTGGGCAGGATCTCCTTCTGATAGAAGGTCTACATCCGGATATTGTCTCTATTGGAGGTAACTTGATCTCTTGAAAAAGCAAGAAACAAAGTGTTGTAGCAAGGTCTAGTGCAGAAGCAGAATATAGAGTCATGGCTTCAGCCACTTGTGAGCTTGTTTGGCTTAAGCAGTTGCTCAAAGAGTTACACTATCTTTCATGAGAGGACTAAACACATTGAGATTGATTGTCATTTCATTCGAGAAAAGATTATGTCTAGAGATATTAAGACATATTTTTACTAAATCTTTACAGAAACCGAGAATTAGTTATACTTGTAACAAGCTTGGTACATACGATTTGTATGCACCAACTTGAGGGGGAGTGTTAAGATATCTTTAATATCTTATACTTTGTTTCTATTGTTATTATTCTTCATATGTATTTTGAGTTTAGCCCATATATTCTTTATTATAAATACAGTCCCTATGTGTATTGTATTTTCTACACAAGGGAGATTAATCTCAATCCCTACTTTTTCTATATTCAATGAAAGAAGCTTTTTAAGTTCAAACTTGAATTAGAGATTTTAAATCAAAATAATAAATCAATGATCTTTAGTCTTTCTTGGGTTCTATCATTACTATTTCCTTATACTTTTTATTGATTTTATTTAGACTTTTTAAATAAATTTATAAGTATTAGTAGATTATATTTCTTCTAAAATGAATCTAGAATTATTAATAAACTTTTTCAATTATAACATAAAACTTCGGACATGAAACCTAGTCTTGGTGCTGTAGAGGGTTGAGAATGTTAACTCATTGACCACCTTTCACCTAAGTTCATGCTTTCGCTGAAGTACAGCTCTCTCCCCTTCAGTTGGTCTGAATTAATTCAAATGTATTCACGTTGTTTTACTATAAAGAGTAATGGTTTAGTTGCAATGATTTTACAAAAAAAAAAAAAAAAAAAAAAAAAAAAAAAAAAAACTTTTTTTTTTATTAAAATATTTTTATAAAAATATAATAAAATATA
>Ga0214545_1000098_pt1 | contig 97569 bp, 34 predicted proteins | sample CNSS4metaG_FD_160064 | JGI IMG/M metagenome (GOLD analysis project Ga0214545, IMG submission 160064) | Root nodule microbial communities from cowpea collected in UCLA plant growth center, Los Angeles, California, USA - CNSS4 | ecosystem: Host-associated > Plants > Roots > Nodule | place: USA... | reverse complement strand
TTGTTTTATATCTTTTTTTTTTTCTTTTTTTTTTTTTTTTTTTTTTTTAAATTTTTAGATACTTAATCCGATAAAAGAATAATTAGATATCTAATATTCCAGTTAAACTAATAGTCCTTTTACCATATGTATTAAAAAAGTTAAAATTTAACCGAAGTTATTTAACAAAGATACATATAATCCCAACAAAGATTTTTTTTTAACTTGGTTATGTTTCAAATATATGTTTTAAAACCTCAGAAAAACTCTCCAAATTTCTATAAATTTATTTGAAACTGATTAAGTAGTTTCTGAATCTTCTTTAGAAACAAATAATTAAAAAACAAATAATTTTAATAGTTTTTTTTTTCACTTTCCCTCTAATTCTTTTATTCCTTTCCTTTCTCTTTTCTCTCCAAACCCTAACACAACATCACTTCCAACCATGATCGAAGACAAATTATGGGTAGGAGAATTATTTTTGTTCTTTTGTTGAATACTAGGAAAACAATGTTGTACATTGCCATCCATGTTCTGATTGGGTGATATTAAAGTTAAAATTATACTCCATAGATGTTAAAATATAATGATTGATATTTCTCTTGGAGGTAGATTCCTATGTTTATGAGTATGTATTGAAGAGGCTATTTGATTGAAGAGTTTCTACAATCATTAAGCTTGTGTCATACTTACAAGAATAATAAGGCACCCTTATCAACCATGAGCTCTGATTCAGGCAATTAATACTAATTCCTTTACAAACGTGCTAATTTATTTATGTTTGGAGTGAAGAATTTTCATTAACATTTGGTTCAAATCTATTAATTACTAGGTCATCTAATTAATTAACTTGCTTTAAAGTAGAAATACAAATTTATTGAGGTGCAAATTTAAATTATGGAGGTGTAAATTTAAATTATGGAGGTGCAAGAAGAAATTACCTTTCCCTTCCTCCTGAAGGAGCCCTCAAAATAATTTACTTATTATAGCAGTTTTTTTTTTTACCTCCAAGATTTGTTCATCTTCAAAAGCTTTTCAAATTTAAAAGATGTCATTAGGCTATTTGACTGAGTAACGCATATCTCATCCAAAGTTGTTTTTGGATGTCGATAAAGGATGTTTTCGAATGTCGATATCCTATTATTTTTAGATGTAAAAAACATATATTTATATATTACTGGATATCAACTTTTGATATATATATATATATATATATATATATATATATATATTTTTTTTTTTTTTTTTTTTATTATATATTTTTTTTTATTTATATATATATATATATTAATATATATAAATTTTTTATATATATATATATATATATATATATATATATATATATTTGTTTTTATTTTTTAAAGTGTAATTATTTTTTAATAATTATATATATTAATATTTTATTTTATATTTAAAGTATATATTAAGAAATATTAAAAATTGTAAAATATATAAATTAAAATAATTTAAAAATAAAAAATAAATAAAACAAAAAATAATAAACTAAAGAAAAAATAATTAAAATTAGAAAAAAAAATGAAACTTTAAATAAAAATAAAAAAGGTTAAAACAGAGTGATGAGGAAAACATTCATTTAAAAATTATTATTATATTTTTAGATGGTAGTTTAATTAGAAGGACGTAAGAAAAACAAGTTTAAAATAATTATTTTGATAAGTGATTTTAAACATAAAAAAATAACTTTTCTTGAAAATATAATAAGACTCACGTAAGTTTATTTAATAAGATATTCAAAGTAACTTATCAAAATAAGTTATTTTAAATTATTATTATTATTTTAAATTTAAACAAAACATCTAAGTGTTAAAAAATATTCTTTTCTTTAAAAATCTTAAAAAAATTTACCCTAAATTATCAAAATGAGCTGGTGTGAAAGTGATTTTTAAAAGCATGGAAATGAACACATATTTTTTATAATTGCATATTTTTTTGATTTTATAAGACTAACCTATTTTTTAAAATATATATATTTTTTGACTTAACAACTGTGATCAAATTAAGGTACCAAATAATAATTAGATAAAATGAGATAATTATATAAAATATTATATAACTATACATAAATAAAGTTTATACAAAAGTGCATGTTCACTTATGTATGTACGTGTGTGCTAATATTAATAATTTTGAAATTTTTGATGTTTTACGATATATGAAAAATTTAAATTAATCACCTATTAATATTACAACATTTTTTTTCTTGAAAATGATAGCTTTATGTGCAAGTTGATTGCACTCGCTATACTTAGCCTCAGTCCTTCTCCAACATTTGAATGGAGGATGTCCCATCTTCTGTCAATGCTCGCAAGGATACTTCCCCTTTTCATTTCCTGTTTTATTTTTACTATTTGTTGCACCGTCTCTTTTTAGTTGTTGAATATTTTTGTTTTTGTCACAATTTTCAACTTTAGCACTTAAAGTCTTATTACTTAATTATACATTTTTTTTGTATGATATTGTTCAATAATATATCAACTTATCTTATTATTGATGTGATGTATCTCGTTTCTTAAATGTTCAATATTTAGACATAAATTATAATTATACGACTTTAAAATTAAAGTACCAAATAATAATTGGATAAAGCAAGAGAATTATATAAAATATGTTAAAATAGCTTTTTGGTCTAAATTCTCGTAAAGTTTTGTCAAATTAGTCATAATTTGTTTTTGTGTTTAAATAGGTCCCAATAGGTCCCAATTTCGTAAGTTTTATTCAATTTGGTCATTTTTTGCTAACATTCTTAAAATCATTAACTGTAATGAATAGTGACTTCCACGTCTCACTTTGTGGGTTTTCTTTATTTTTTTTAAAATTTTTTGACGAAAATTGTGACCTATTTGAACTTAAAAACAAAGTTAGAATTGATTTGAAAAAATTTGACAAAATTTGAGACAAAAAAATATTTTAATCTCTAAAATAATACATAACAATACAGAAATAAAATTTAGACATAAGTAAGCGTGCACTTATGTGTTCATGTTCGTGCATATAGACATAAGTTATACCTTGAAAATTGAAAAATTATCCTCCTGATTATTATTTTGAAGGCTATTCCATTTTATTTGTCAGATATGGTACCAACACACCTTCAAGGTGGCCTGAACATGTTGTTTCAAGTTGCAACCACTCATGGGATTTTGACTGCTAACATTATCAATAATGGAACATAAAACGTCAAGCCTTCGGGTTGGAGGTTGTCCCTAGGCTTGGTTGCAGTTCCATCTCTTTTGATGACCGTGGGAGGGATATTTCTTTCTAGTACTCCAAATAGCTGAATCAAAGGAGGATTGATAGAAAGGAGAAGAAAGCTGCTAGAAAAAAAAAGAAAAAAAAAGCAACCAATGAGGTTGGTATTAAGTACCAAGATATGATTTATGGAAGCGAATAAGCAAACTCATTAAAGCATTCATTTTGTAACATCCTTGAACATGGTTTATGCAATAACCTTCTGTTCACTTTCGTAATTGCACAAACCTTCCTCGCTCTTCTTTTCTCATTCAAGTTTGGGATATTCTTCTTCTTTACTGGTTGGATTATCTGTTCCTATCTGAAACTAAGGAGATTAGCATTGAAGAGATGTCTTTTATGTGGAGGAAACACTAGTTCTGGAAAAGGATATTTCTCAACTGATTTTAGTATCTAAAGTACTTGACACATAAACGTTGAGTAGATTCATCAGAAATGTTTATCAATAATTACAAGGTCATATAGCAAAATAAAAAAATTATGATTTTACAAAGTGTTCTCATGTATGTCAACAATGAAAATAATCAATAAATAATTTTAAGTAAGTATTATTACTTAAATGTACATTTCTTTCATTTGTGTGTACCGATTTATTTTCTTCATTTATGATCCTTATTTTTTAAATGTCAAATATTTAAAAATAAATTATATTTGTATAAATTTCAAATTTAAATATCAAATAATAATTATATAAAAGTGAAAGAGTTATATAAAATATATAACTACACATAAATGAAATTTATAGATACGTATGTGTGCACTTGTATTATATGTGTGTGCACTTATTTGTGTGTATGCGCATGTGGATGCTTATATTATTAGTTTTGAAAATTTTGATATTTTACGACAATTCGTTTTCTTTAAGTGGGACTAAAACCTTAGTTTGAACAACTTAGAAACGAAAATTCCAAAATGGTGGTATATAAAAGGTTAAGATAAAAGATTTAAGTAATGTTGATAATTTGTAATCAACATTTATAAAGTCAACTACATAATTAAGGTTGGTCTATTGACTCAGTAACGAAATTTGTCCAGTTTACTTTCTGAACATCCAGCAACAGTGTTTAAATGGTCTCAATTCAGTATTAGTACATATTAAATGTTAAAACTTTTTATCTTTAATTAGCTTCGTAAATTGTTGGCTATTTTCAAGTATATAAAAGTTGAATTCATGTAAAAGTTCAATATCTATATCCTGTATTCGAGTATTAATTTTCTTTCTGTTAACACTAATTTCTTGTGGTGTATGATGCATATTTTTGAACATCAAAATATTCTTTTTAATCTTATATATCTTAGTTTGTTACCTTATACACAAATGAAAGAGATATTTTGATTTCAAATTCTACTATCTTCTTTTTTGAAAAATTAACAAACAAAACCTCCCTAAAATAAAATAAAAAGTCGATAATCTTGTCAGACAAGAACCTTCACTTGTAATCATAAACCAGAAATCTATACTAAAATAATGAAAGTTCTTTTCAATAATAAACAGTTGTACAAAGATAGAATTATTTTTATTATTATTATTATTATTATTATTATTATTATTATTATTATTATTATTCTAAACCCCTTTTAATTTGATCATTATAACGGCACCTAACCACAAACATCTATGATCATTCCTTGTAAAACTATATTTTCCAAAGAGGTGATATATAATTAGGAATGATTACCCTGTGCAATTTTTTAACCTCCTAGAGATGATTATGATCTAAACAATGTCACTCCATAACCAATAATCTGATGAGTGATGTGCAGAAACAAGTGTTTGCCAATCCTAAAAGGCCACATAGGCATGAAAAAGGGCAACTTTCACACTGAAAATTTTGATGGAGACAGATGGAACAATACCATTGGACCTTCTCTGAAGATGGAGGCAACCATGGTTGGCTTTTCCACTTGATTAATGTCACCCATAGGTCTACACAACATCAAGGATTATTACTCCTAATGCTTTTTTCAACGCTTTCACATGTAAAAATACCCTCCAAAATAAAATACCACACAATTGTGTAGCCTTTTGTTTTGCATTCTAGCACTCTATAAATATGATCATGACCTTGCACCCTATTTCAACTCTCTTCCTTCATCATCTACATTTTCTTTATGGTTAAGTTTTTTCTCCTCTCATCATTCCCTTAGAATTTCTTCTCACAGGGTGAAGGTGGAGATCATTTGAAAAGGGTCATATTTATGGCTGATACATTTGACGAAGAGTGTGACTATCTCTTCAAAGCTGTTCTGATTGGAGACTCTGGAGTTGGGAAATCGAATCTGCTCTCAAGGTTTGCAAAAGATGAATTCAGGTTGGATTCAAAACCCACAATAGGAGTTGAATTTGCTTACCGGAACATCAAGGTCGGAGACAAACTCATCAAAGCTCAAATATGGGACACTGCAGGCCAAGAAAGGTAAAGAACCATTCTTTTTTCTTTTCCTCACTTCCAATGAATGATTCTTTGTTGTCTCTTCAATTGGTCATCACTTTCGACTTTTATTTTTTCCTTCAATCGTTTCAATGTTTTGATCATACTCATTTTGTTTCATGAGCTCATAGTAGTGTTTATAGAATATTCTTATGTTTTGAGGTTGTAGTCAAGAATTCAGTTTCATATATAGTAGATCACACGACCCTGGAACTTGTTTTGATGAAGGTTGAGACTGTATAAACCCGGGTTTCGATTTCTAAGTGGGTTTAATATGAATTGAACTTGAAATTACAACGAACTTCTCTGTTATGCTTTGTTAACTAAACAAGTATAGTTCTGTGGCTTTTGCTTATGGTTATTGGACAAAATAAAGAAGAAAAGAGTGGGAGGGAGGAAGAATAATTTAGTATTTTTTGTAAACTGAACTGTTCATCCGTGATGATCTCTGAGATTTGATGATTGAAAAATGTCGCGGCTGCCAAATGCCAATTGAGTACTGGTTTAGTTACGTGGGGGAATGAAATTAGGAAAGAACAACTCTTGAATCCGTTGAGTGGGACCCTGATAACACTAACACTATCATGATTGAATTCCATGCCTGGATTTGTATGTGTTTGAGTAAAGAAACTTGTGAACAAAAGCTAACACTGTACTTATATCATTAAAAAATCCAAAACATGTTGTTCTCCCTCCAAGGTAGGTGCTTTATTGGAACCTTGTCGTAATTTCCTCCTTTTCCGTGAGTGCATGTAACTTTCGTTTTGTTCGAAATTCACAAAAAGAACAGTAATTACCACTTTTGTGTTTGAATGTTACATGCCCTCAGTTTGCTTCTTTTCCTTGCATTTTCAATTGTCATCATGAATTAGGCAGAAGTATTATGCAGCAGAGTTGAATAATAATGAGCATGCCACCCTATTAATTGGTCTCGGTGACCAAAATGATGGGTCGTGTAGGCTGTGTAAGTGTAGAAACTAAGTTTTCTTTTCTTTATCTGTTTGATCATGCAATGCAATCTATATAGCGTAACTATTAGGCGATGTGGGTCCTAGACGTGGACATGTTCGAGCTTTGTTAAATGATGAAAGTGATTGAGAGAAAGAGCAGAAAGATAATCAATGAGTCTGGTGTGGAAATGAATGTAAGATGGTGAATACTTTGGTGCGCAATCACATAGTCAAACATTTCATTTCTTCTTTCTAATTATCTAAATATTCTTAGACTAGACACTCGTAGGGGATACAGATTCACCTATTTTACATCACCTACCTATAACAAGAAAATATGTGTAACAACATATGATATGTAATTTGTAAATGTTAATAATTCAGTCTAAAAAGCATGTTATGTTATAACTTTGTGGCAGGTTTAGAGCAATCACGAGTTCATACTACAGAGGGGCCTCAGGGGCAGTGCTGGTGTATGACATAACGATGAGATCGAGCTATGAGAATGTGAGGAAGTGGCTGTTGGAGCTGAGAGAGTTCGGAGGGGAAGAGATGGTGGTGGTTCTGGTGGGAAACAAATGCGATTTGGATCAATCGCGAGAGGTTGAGAAAGAAGAAGGAAAAGGGTATGCTGAAACAGAAGGGTTGTGCTTCATGGAAACCTCTGCTTTGAAGAATCTCAACGTTGAGGAAGTGTTCTTGCAAATGATCACAAGGATTTATGACATCACAAGGCAGAAAAATTTGGCAGCAAAAATGGACGACAAACCGATTAATCTTCTCAATGGGAAGGAGATTCATCTTGCTGATGAAGTCACTGCAACCAAACAAGCTACTTCTTGCTGTTCCAGATGAGACATTTTTTTTTTCTGGGAAAATTTTTGCGATGACCTTTCAGTAATTCATTCTTCCGATTTTCTCTACTTCCATCTGCAAAGTTTCTTCATCTTGTTATCGGCGTTTCTTCATTGCATGGTGAAGACGATTTAATTCTTAAATCACACGAAAGGTGACTTCATGATAGATTGTAAATGCTGATTTTTATATCATACACGTTATTTTTTTTGGCCTAAGCTCATGTACTTTTTTATGGATAAAATTTTGTTCCGACTAAATATAATTATTTCCGACAAATTCTTTTCAATTATGTGACTTGGTGCTGAAAAAATATATAGAAATCAATTTGTCACGTAATGTTTAATTGCAAATTTCGTGAATAAAAAATATAGTTACATCAACATGCATTCTTAGGTGAATTTTTGTTCAAACTATCTTGCAAAGACTGGTTCAGGATAAAAAGAACATAAAAAATAGAAATGAAGACAACCATCAAATGTAAGATGAGTAAAGGGAAGTTAAAAGAAAATTAAAAAAAGAGAGGAAGTACAACATGAATTTTAAATTTTAGAAAATGTGTAACCTCTTAGGTTACGCATGAACTCTTCCACGTCCAGAAGGTCACGTTTGATAATGTAAACAAAAAAGTAGTAACATTCTTTAATGAGTAGTAATAGAAAATAACAAAAAAAATTATAATAAAATATTAGTAGAACTATATTTACGGAATTATGTGATCCATTCATCAACTCGTTATACATTAAAAAAGTGTTAAAAATGTTTTTTTTTATTGATGAATCTCTCCTTTTGAATTTAACCACTAATATTTTTTTTTTAAAATTACATTCAACAATGAATATGTATTTAATCTCCAAATTATTATTACTATTTTACATAAACTTAAAAATGTACAAACCACATAAATAGAACCAGAAAAAAAAAACCAGAAATAAGGAACAAAATTGATAAACAAAAAGTCATGATCACCGTCAAAATTGATACCGGAAATAGTGAACTCAAATAATGAATAAGTTGAAGATGAAAGCTGCAACACAAACGACACCTACGCTTCTTGCTGCCACAAGCTCTAAATAATAGTCATGTGTTTTGATACGATGTCCCAACCGATGAAATAAGATATTTTTTCTGAATATTTTGCATAATTGGAAAATGACTTTCAACAAAAAGAGAAAAATGAAAATTTTAATATTTATGAAGATATAGAAGAAAAACACGGAGTGCAAAAAGAAATTCCTTCAAAAAAAGAATATGGGCTAGTGCCGGACTTTACACTTTAATGGGCTCCAAAGACCCAGCGTTGAAGCCCGGTAGATGGTAGTTTGGACTGCTTGGTAGTTGCGAGGCCGAAATCATTGTTACGTCAAGTGGGACCCAAAGCGAAGCAGTGCGATTCACTCAACATTGATTGGCCCAAGAGAGCATGTTCCATGACCCGCGTGTCACTCTAACTTTCACACTCGATCTTCTTCTTTGCAGCTTTCATGGCCCTCTTCTTCTTCATCATTACCAGCATCATGGATCTCTCGCTCTGAAAATCACCATCCTCTTGAATTATCTCTTCTGCACCCGCGTAAATTCTTTGAAACGCAGCGTTTCGATATACGCGTTGGTATTGTGGATACGCGACATTTTCTTTCCCTCTCATCTCGCTCTCTGAAACCATGGCGAATTGGATTTCCTCCAAACTTAAAGCCGCAGAGAGCATTCTCCACCAGGCAAGTCCAACCATAACAATGCTTCGCATTTTCTTTTCCATTTTTGCCTTTTCTGAATCCCTAGCCATAGGAATTGTAATTTACATCGTCAATTTTAATGTATAGCGCGATTATAATTATTTTAGTTCTCTTTATGTTATCGTGAAATATATTCGTTTGTTAATTTTGTAATGGACGGTTCAGCTCGATCAACAAGCGGCTGAATCGCTTGGCAAGAACGAGGGTTTTCGATCCGAGGAACCGAGCATTGATGCTCCCTCTAAATCAGGGATTGGTGTGTCTCTGAAGGATCAATTGAAGAAGAAACCCTTGGAGAGCAGTGATTATGGTGGAAAATTTCGCAGTGATCCTAATTTTAATGGCCTTAAAGCTACAGCCAGTGCACCCAAACTATCTACCAAATCTGGCCCTACCTTAACAAACGATGATTGGACTGAACTCCTTAGTGCACCTACAGTTACTCAGTCTATAGCTTCTGCTTCTGGGAGCAATCAGGGTAATGGGGGGCCTTCACCTCGTGTTTTGAGCAAAAATAGTGCTAGGAAGCTGAAGGGTTTGTCTTCAGCTTCGTCGGTGTCCGATGTGAGGAGGAATGCGAGAAGTGGCAACAGTGGTCCGAGGTCCTTTCAGAAGTCAGACTACGTGAAAGAAGTTAAATTGAGTGGAAAAGCCCCTGATGATGGAAAGGAATCTACATCTTCGACTTCAACAAGGAGGAATTCGGCTGTAGAATCAGAGACTGATGGTAAATGGGGTAAGGAACCGACGTATTCCGACAAGAGCAGTTCTGAGAAGCCTGTGATCGAGGAAAATGCAAAAGAAGAAAATGAGCATCGGTTTAACTATAGAGACACTTCTCCATCAGAATCGTTGCAGGAGGGCGACCAAACTTTGGCTGCAGAAACAATACCAGCATTAGGGATTGATAAGGTGCAAGAACCTAAGATTGTGGTAGACTTTGATGGCAGTCAATTGAGAAGTGCGATAAAAGAGAGGCATGAGCTTAATTCAATCTCTGGGAATTCTATCTCTGACGATTTGAAAAGGGGTTCTCCCATGGCTACTTATGGAAGTTCTGATTCAGATACTGATTCTGGTTCAACATCAGATTCTGAAAGTGAGCATGAGAGGGAGGAAAGGAGAAAGAGGAGGGAAAGGATTCTAGCTGAAAAAGCAGCAGCCAAAGCTATAAACGCTATCAAGGAACGGGAAAATATGGTGGCCAAATTAGAGGGGGAGAAGGAGACTCTAGAGAAAATACTGGAGGAGCGAGCTAAAGAACAAGCACAAGAGGTAACATAATTACAATTTAAGAACTGATCTTTGTGTTGCTTTTTTAACTTTTTTCGTATACTGGTTACACTGAACATGGTGTCTTCTATAGGACATAGCCTATAGGTAGTGTTGGAAAAATTATTTAATTTTTTTTTCCTGCTTTTGGTCATTTGGTGGAAAAATTAAAATGTCAAACTCCATAGGCAGTATTTTTGCTTGCTGATAGAACAAAATGGAATGGTTATGTTCTGCTATTCTTCTCATGCTTTCACCATCCGAGTAGAATCAAAATTCACCACTCTTTTTAATCCAATGTCCTATTCTGTTTTTGTTTTTTAAAATGAACTAAATATGTAATAGAAACCACATTTTATGTTATATCCTGTTCTAACACGTCTACCAAATGCTACCATAGTATAGAAATTTCTTGTAACTTAATGTTTGTGATCTATTGGTTATTTATCTAATCCTTTTTGTTCTTTGCTTTAGGCTTCACAGCTTCAGAGCACTGCAATGGAAACGATGGAAGCTGTTGAGTTAGAAAAGCAGAAACATAATAATACTAGAATGGAATTTCTTGCACGTTTAGCTAAACTGGAGGTATGTTGATTTAACTTATTCAAACCGTTAGTTTATACTTTATATGATAGCATAACTTACTGTACCTTTCTGTAAATAATTTAAAATGTTTTTTTTTTTTTTTGCACAAAGATATCGAGATAAGCTTGTTGACAAATGTTTGGATTGATTGCAGACTGCCAATGCTGATCTTGCAAGATCCCTAGCGGCTGTGCAGTGGAACCTTGAAATTGAGGTATATTTAGATTCTTAGGTGACTTCCCTCCGTATGATCCAACAGAAAATAAGCTTTGTAGGTTTATAATTATTGAATAGAAAAGTATAGTTGCTTGCTAGTACATCTTTCATAGATTTGGACTCTAGTCCTAATTTCATGATGACTTATGATTTCCCAAAATTAGTGGTGACATAATAAATAAGATGATTCATAATTTAATATGACCAATCCGACAGCATAATGAAGCTGATCAGCTTCATATATCTAAAGACCTTAACACCACTGACCCTGACGGTGTCTTGAAAAATCTCCAAAATATTGGTGGAACTAGAAAATGAAAAACTAAACTGAATGAGCCAATCAATTCCCAAAACGTGTTCTGATTGAAAATTTAGTTTTTGGAAGGACAATGAGTTCCAGTATATTGAAATTGAATGAGCCAAACTGAACATTATACGCTGCTTCAGTTTCCATGGTTCCTTGATCCTCATGTCGTCCTCATAAATATCAGGAAAGGTGTATTAATTTTTGTACATGTTTTATCAGGTTAAACAAGTAGCAGAACTTAAACAGCAAATCTCTTCCAAGGAGTTGCTTCATGAAGGTACTAGACCTTTGTTAAGTATTTTTAAATTATTTGGTACATTATTTCTTTCTATTGGGATGATATTATGTTAACTTCCTGTTTTTATACGTCATAGCTGTCCCATTTTGCTTTGAATATGTATTTTTATCCTTTAAGATTAGTAACTAGATTTTAACAAAAGTGGAAAAAAAGTGCAGTGAATTAATTATTAATTTAGGCATATGAAATTGTGCAAGGGACTGGTAAATAGGTGGTTAGTAGTAAACTTAGTATGTGATCGAAGGATCCATTTTAGGTTTGCAGTCAAAGCAAATATGCGCTCAGCTGCTATAGGGATTTTGGGAACCAATCAACTTGGTATGTGCCTTCCTCTTGCCCAAGAATATGCTTGACAAAGACTGTAATCCTACTGTCTTTCTTTCTGCCGTTCCTGGCTTATAATAGCTATGCGCATCATTAATTTGTCAAATTGGGTTGGTTAGTGTGTGGGAGTTGTTGAAATGAGCTAATCCTTTAACCTCTTGTAGAGCTCAGAAGGAGAATGAAGAATCCTCCTCAAACTGGAGCTTCACAAAATCAAGTAAGTTATATGATTTTGTATACTTCTCCAAGTGGGGGGCTTTTAGAAGGGTGTGTCTCTAGTATCTTATTTTGTTAGATCCTGTATTTCCCTTATAAACTTCTATGCTCACTATCTTGTTTGTTTATGCTAATATTGTAGCTAGCTTCGAAAGGTGTGGAGTTTGAACGGGAAATTCTTGAGGCAGAGCACTCTTTAATTAATGATAAAGTTACTCAATTGGAGGAAAAGGTAAGGTTTCTTAACTTTTTTCCTTGAAGAGATATGATATTTCGGATTCAATGTGTTTCATGACTTGTAGTAGTTTGCATAGAATTTTCTAACCTGAATGGTGTCTCTCTGTTTTTCTTGTTTGTATTGAATATGGTTTTCTTCTATTTTCTAGTTATATTTTAAAAAGAAAATATTGGAAGGACCAAAACGAGTCTCCGAAATAGTCAGTTTCCTTATGCTGTTTTTAAGTCTTGGAAAAATTTCCATTATCTGCATTCTATTTTATTGCTTTTAAATTTACCCAACTATGTACCCTGTTAGCTAATGGTTGTGGTCCACAGTCCCTTAGGTTAAAGGGCCTTAAGCAGTAAAGTCTGATTAGAAAACACAAGATTTCTGACTTCTTTCTTTGTGCCCTATCTGGCTAGATAAGTTTGGGTACGATAGTGAGAACCCGACGGTCTCCTACTCCTAGAGTAACACATACTGAATAACTTCCGGCTAAGTTCTGCATAGTAATCTATCCTTTTTATTAAACTAACTAATACGCTTTTACAGAAATTACTGCCTGCCAAATTTTCATCCTAATAAAAACAAGTTCCTTATCCTGCAGATATACGAGTTATAGAAATTACTGAAATATTCAAACACCAGAAATCACCATACTAGCATGTGACATTACACTGTAAACCTAAATTATTATCGTCTAAGCATAATGGTTGACACTGATAGTTTGAACTTGGTTCCTCCTTTTCCTTGTTAAAAGGCACTACTTCAGTAACCAAGTTTGGTTGATTGGAAATTGTAACGTTAATAATATTTTGCCATTTGGTGTGTTCTTTTTATACTTTTGTGAAAGCGGAAATGTTTTACCAAGTGAGCAGTAGTGCTTTTATTTAAATCAATTACAAACGCTATATTCTTGGACACATTTCCTTTTTCCAAGGAACAATTTAATTACTTTTAATTAAATATATTGGAAGTTTTTGAGTCAATTTCCATACAAATTTGAAGATTAAAATATAAGATATACTATGCTATCATGAATTATTTTTTTATACCTGCATCATTTGTTCTTGCATTATTATAGATTGCTTTGTGCCTGTGAAGTTAATATGATTTCCTCTTGCCATTTGTAATTGTTTGATATATTTGTACATCAAAGGCAAGAAAGCTGGAAGCTGACATTGAAATTACAAGGAAAGAGATGGAAGAGCCAACAGAAGTTGAAGTTGAGCTCAAGCAAAGGCTTCAACAGATGACTGACCATTTAATACAGAAACAAGCAAAGGTTTGTCTTTTAATACATCTAGGTGACTGTAATGTGTGTGAATGAATGTTCGTGGAACACTGCTTTAAATTTAGGGCGGAACCAGTCAATCTGATCAGTCACTCCTAAGGGTGACTGACTGGCAACATTAGCAGTTGAAAACCAAAATGACCAACTAATTAATCGGATCCAGTTTTCAGAACTCGTCAGTTTAAAAGACCAACAGAAATATTTCAAAGATTCATTTAAATACAGAATTAGGACTGGACTTTCTTAAGTGTTTCTTCTGACCCCTACCTATCCAAATTTCAAACAAATTAATCTTCTTGTCAACAGGTGGAATCACTCTCTTCAGAGAAGGCAAGTCTTATGTTCAGAATGGAGGTATGCATTTTTACTGATGCTATGATACTAATTCTTGAAACTATATATACTTGATTTTCAATTTTCATTATCAACTCGGCAGGCTGTGTCAAGGTTGCTGGATGAGAACACGTCAGCATCAGGTGCAACAAATATGAATCATGCTTCTTCATCAAGTGACTTAGAATCAGGATTATGGGAGCTCTCCAATTCAAAGTTGAAGCCTATGCTAAAAGCCAGAATTCATTCTGGCAAGAGACAGCTTGGATCATTACTTCAACAACTAGATCATATATTTGTGACTGGTGCACTTTTTCTGAAAAGGAACGCAAGTGCAAAATGGTGGGCTTTGATGTATCTTGTTTGTCTTCATTTCTGGGTGTTTTATATTCTTTCATCACATACTAGCCCGTCAAATGTGGGTAGATCTGGTGCCCAGATCTCATTGGAGAACATTAATAACACTGGAGGAGTTTGATTGTGTTGCAATGTGTCTTTTATTTGTGTCATTCACTGCGGCTTTTATTACCAGAAAAATCAAACATCGGCAGTTGACATGCAGGCATCCCCACACTCTGACCAGAAAAATACAGGACTTCATAGCTTCCTATTTCGATGAACTAAATCTCTTTGACTTTGTGAAACTTCATTGGATTTGGAGGGAATCCATCAGAGGAGCAATATCCTGCTATTTGTATTGACACACTGATGACAATTCGTAGTATTGACACAATTAAAATAGGAAGAAGTATTTTGTATGTACAGTTTAGCAAACAGAGCCTCTGATCGGCGAGTGACTTGGAGAGGCTTTGATGTGAGCTCTGTTGTGATCATAGAATTAAAAACAAAAGATGCAAATTATCCCTTGAATAGGAAGAAAAATAATCCATTTTTTTATCATACAACTATTAATAAATATTGGTTCATCTGTGTAATCCATTGGAACATCATACTAAGATGACACTGTACAATTACATCTTGATTTAATTACGTGATATGTGCCATGTTCTTACTTTTTCATTCACCTATTTATTTTATTTTCCGCTAATCTTTATTTGACTTCTTATTTTGTTGTTTTTTTTTTCTAACTTAATTAAAAGTTTAATTTAGTTTACAATATTGATTATTTTTACGAGAATTCAGATGTTTTAGGTGGAACATCTAATGAAATTCAAATAATTCTCAACATATAACTTTTTAAATACAATGATTCCGAGTCTTTAAATCTTGCACTAAATGTTTCAAAAACAAGATTATATATGCTTCCTTTAATTGACCACATATAAAAAGATATCGAAAAACTATATTGAAAATCAGATGAAAGAGTAAAATCGTGATTCTCCGTCAGTTTTTTTTAAATAGTTTTAAGAATAGAGAAATTAAGTTTTAAATTAAATGATGAAAGAGTAAAATTGTAACTCTATTAGAGAAGGTCCAATTCACGTTGTTAAGCATGCTGATACGATAAAAAAAATTTAACAGTCCAATTCACGTTCCAAAAGAATAGGCATATTCATGAAAGTTTTTGCGATAGTGTTTGTTTACATGGCATGAGAGGAATTCTAAGTTTAATATACAACATGCGGAAATTAAGAGGTGTTAGCAGCAGTGCAATAACTGAAAATCATGTCTATTTTCACAACCAAACACAAGGATGCTCAATGACAGATGACATTCTCAAGAATTCACCGGACAAAAGCGTTCTGTTAGCTTTATAACAACATTGTATTAAAAAAATAATTCTGCTAAATACAATATTCAGGAGAGTCAATAAAACATTTGTGTTCAATACCTGCAACGGTTGGCAAGTTACAGGTTCATCACGATAATTGAAATAAAATAATAAGATGAGAAACAGAATTCATGGTCCATTGGTATCTGCACTGGTCACGATACTTGCAAAAACAAACATATAGTACATGAAGGTGAACTATGCATATTTAAGAGAAACAAGCAATACTTGCATCATAACCATGGACGATGAAAGCAGCGACTTGAGCCTGACGTGTGAAAGGAATCAAACAAATTCAAAGAACCAAGTGCTATTAGCCGATTTTCAGATCATCATTACTTTTCCCACTGCCTTCTCTACACCTTGAGCAGACAGTAAATAGTTAAATATCATCTCACCTACGATTAAGCAATTAAGAGACGTAATAAGGAATTTTAAGGCAGTTCCATATCATTCAGAGACAACATCTGACCTTCCTAAACAATGGCATATTGTATTTTGCATACATGTTGATAATATATATACACACACATTACTGAATCCCGTTCATAATTTAGATGACATATCTTTCCAACGTAGTCACCTATTCTTAATGAATTAATTTATGCCTACAATATAATCTAGGGCATACGTTGTTCTAATCCACAGAGCAATCTTGAATCATCAAATTCAAGGTGCAAAATACTCAGGCTGGCGAAATCCAAAATGGTAGAGTACAAAATATACATAAATACATTATGCAAGTGGAATTAAAATTGCATCTCACCAGTTCTCTTCTTGTAGAAGATTACGACTGTAGAATGGAAGCTCTAAGAGAAGGGCTGTTTTGAACCATGCCGGTAAGTTCCCATAGACTGATGGTGGCAATGGGATTAAAGGGCTGAAAATGACTTAGCTTAGTCCCTTTTTTCTAAACGACAAAACAACAATAGCCTCATCCCATTCTCCTTACTAAAACAGAAAATAAATAATAAAATGGAGGTAAACTAACCTTGTTCTTTTTTTGTATATCCTATATCCGTCTACATTACCAAACTTCTTATCTGCCGAGTCCTGTCTCCATCATGCAATTCATCATCAGGAAAGCCATGAAATTATAGCATAACTTTGATAAAATAATAGGTAAGAAGCAAACCTCAAGCAGCGGAATGCCACTGACAAAAAGAAGCAACAACGTGAGAAAGATCGGTCCAACGATTACCAGCCATTCAGCACCCTCCAGTACAGGTGTAGATGCCAGAAAAACCCCCCACCAAAGCAATATCTAAGTTAAGCATTCATGACCCATCAAAGTTTTACGTTAGTTTTCTTAATAAAATAAGAAATATTGTCAGAACATTGAAACCCCTATAAATACCAAAATCAGCCAGTAGCCAAGCAGCAAAAGAGAGAAAATTATCTATTCTGGCATATCTCAGCAACCCTATGCACATTTTCATGGAAATAGCTATACAATATCCCAGGTCACAACTCATCATTATTTGAAATTTATTTCAAATCATAAAATTTTGTCGGTCTCATTTCTAATCTAATAAGCTCCACTTTTGATTTTGTAGTTTCCAACAAATTTTGACCAATAGTAGAGTGATTTAGGAAATGTGTTGCTAGCAGTCTCTGTATAATAAAAAAAGTTATACATATATTGAAATAAAATATGCATGATATTATACACATATATTGATATTATTTATTTCAAAATATAATATAATTTTAAAATTTATATTTATTTTATCCTACAATTCAATTACATATAATGTTAAAATTGAAATATTAAAATTGGATCAGTTTCAAACTCATAGATGGCTCTTTCAAATTTTGTGTCCATTAAGGACAAAGACAAACTTGCCCTAAGCCTACCCCTAACTGCTACAGCTGCACTAATAGTGTGTTAGGGTAAATAATTTAATTCAACAATTAATCGATAAGTTTATCAAATGAGAGCTCACATATTATTTCATAAGCTAGACTTGAACCTTACTCAATGAGTTGAAAAAGAAAAACCTATTTCAAAAAGCTACACAGTAAAAGTTGTTGAAATATGCTAAAAGAGCTTATTAGAATCATCCTAGCTGAATTCAGAAATTCAACAAAACTTACTGTACATTCTTCCATATACAACCTGCAATACCAAAATATTTCCGTTTGAAAGCAATACTAGCACTTACCTCACCAAAATAATTAGGATGACGAGAATATTTCCAGACTCCAACATTACACCACCTCCCTCTATTTTCTGATGATCTTTTGAAATTCAGCTTTTGTTGGTCTGCTGTACCTTCCACAATAAAACCAACAGCCCACAAGATCCAACCTATTATATCCACAACATGTAGAAAGGGATTTCTGTCGCTTGCATTAACCAATGTGACCGGTAAACTCACAGTCCACACCCAGACAGCCTGTAAAAAATCAAAATAGATTGACCATTACAAGACATCAAAACAAGAAGGTTTCCTGAAAAATACAAATATCAGCGAGCTAAATCTTAAAACAGAAATGATATAAATCTAAGAAACCTGAAATATCCAAAATATGGCTAGTCTACCCAAATTACTGCGCATTTCATCAAAGCGTCGGTCTTCTCCCCACTGCAAAATTCTGAAAAAAAAAAATTCAGAATTAGATCAACTACGGGACAAATAGTCCTGACATTAAGCAGCATCCTACTATTGAAGGCAATATAGCTTGAGGGTGAGGATTTAGAAGAAATGATGCGTTTAACAGAAAATGGAATAAATAACCTTTTTAAAAATTTCGGCGCCTTGCTATGATATTTTCTTTAATCACAAATTGGTCATTCAACAACGCACGTTACATGCTAAACAGTGCAGTATAATATAAAAGAACCCCAATTAAAAGGGAATTTTACAAAAGTAAACAACAGCAATACAATGGTAGTCATATCATATGTTCATGTTCTGACAAAGTAAAGAGAAAAGAACCCATTCAATTCAAGAATATAAAATTAAAGATGAAATGAAACATTCTTGTTCTGGCAAAGTAAAAGGTAATAGATGAAAAGAAAAAGAATTTGGAATGAAAGTGGTCCAAATGGTATGGGATACATAGACAAACCACTTATAATTCAATGAAGTTATACTACTCAGATTATCTACAAACGTACTAAGATGGTACCACCACAAATTTATCAAGATGCACGGTTTACTTTAATTGCAAGAAAAGCACACAAGACATCATTCAATCATATTACATATACATATACATACCTGAATAACAGGAAAAGCCCCAGGCGAATTCCCCATATCACAACAAACGAAGTCAGGATAATCTGAAAAGAGTGAGTTTATTCAAGATCAATAGGGACTCAGGTAGGAGAATAAAGATTGTTTTGTAATCGTCAATTATAATTTGGTTTTAGCCTGATAATTCAAAATACACAAAAAGAAAAGGATACGTTAAATTACCTGCCGAAAATACCAGGAGCCTTTGATCACCAGTGTCAATACAGCAATTATAATGAAATTCGTGCTTCCTTCAAAGAGAAATTGATGGCAGAACGATTTTAACAACCACTTTGTTTTATTCATTAACAAAACAATAAAATATACTAACTACTTCTTTGTTTATTACCAGAACAGAATAGAATAGTAGTTACTTTTTGAAGTCAAAGAAAAGGTCAAAGTGCAGTAAAGAATAACGATACCAGCAAAATCAGTGACTTTGTCGAATTTGAGGAGCGCGGTGATGACGAAAAACAGAAACTGATAGCCAATCTGAAAAATTAAATAGATAAGTAAATGTTTGAGATGAAAAACAACGGAAACTGTATGAAATTGAGAAAAAAGAAAGAGAAGAAATTGGGAATGCTTACAGTGACAAGTGCGGTGAACCCTAAGAAATGAGAGTCGATGACAGTAGCCATTGTCTTTGTTTCTTCTTGGAAACCAAGAAGAAGAAGATGAAGAAAGAAGAGGAATTGTGAATGAGGTTGAAATTTCAAAGGACCCTGCGTGTCGCAGTGTGTGTGATGTGTATGGATATAAACCAATGGTTTTATAGGTGAAGAGTTAAATAACGCGCTAAAGTTTTTGTAATAAAGATATTGGGAAAGGTAAAAAAAAAAAAAATTGGTTGAAGACAAAAATAGAAAGTTTTTATTTTATTTTATTGATTTATTGGTATGGCAAAGTAAATTATTAAAAGTAGAAATTGGAGTTAAAATGAATTTTAATTGAAACAATAAGTATTATAAAATTGTAATAAATAAAAAATGTATATTCTAAAATAATATTATATTATAAATTAAATTCATTCATTTTATCATAATTATTATTTGAATACTTTTGTTTTAATTATTTATCTTATTGAATATAAACATAAATATTTAGAAAATAGTAAACTAATTTATTTTATTTGATATTTTAATACTTCTATTTTAACTATCCATATTTGTAATATAAGAACATAAATTAATCACATATCAATATTTTATTTAATACTTTAATTAATTTTATTATATAATATAATAATGTTTATTAATAATATATTAAAGAAGTACTCATATTTTTAATCATAATCTGTATACTCATCTATTAAATAAAAAAAATTATAAAATAAATAAAAATTATCTATAATTAAATTGTAAAAAATTTAGAGAACTTGGCCTCTTTAATGAAAAAGTATTAATGGAGAATTTGGAAGTGTTCCATTTTTAGTCTTAATATTTTAGTGATAGATAAAAAGATCCAAGCCTTCAAATTTTAGTTTGGTTTTCATGTCACGAATGCGTATCACCACCGCCATCCACAGCCACCACAATTGATAATTCTTTTATTTGAAGAGACTAATAAATAAAGACGCCTTGAATATTTCTCTTTTTCATGTTTATGTAATTTAGTGTATTTTTCAAAGAACTGCAAATTCTATATTTAGTTGCAAATATTCCACTTTTACTTTTTGATAATGAATTTTCGCGGGAGAAAAGTCATTGTTACAATGACATGACATGAAAATGTAGACTTAAAAGAGTTATATATTTCTTTAAAGTCAATGTTTAAGACTACAGCTAAAAATGAATAAATAAGTTAGGTAAATAAAACAATTACAAATTCGAACAGTAAATCATTTAAGTTTTCTCTATGCTATTAATTTACTTACAAAATACATTATAAATAAAATGTAATAAAAACAATTTAATGAAAAGGTGTTAGTGGAGACATTGAAATTGTGTCATTTGTGAGTCTTAATATTTTAAAGATAGATAAAGAGATAAGTCTTGTTCATGTAAATAGTTTGGTTGAGTCTTCTTTGGTGGTTATTGAGAGAATTTTGTGACAATTTTTTTTAGTGTCTTGTGGTTCTTGTGAGGGTGTTCCCGATGTTTAATAAAATCAATTAACGATATAGTCAAAATTGAATAGATAACTAGTAAACTAACTAAAAGTAAAAAAAAAAAAAAAATATATATATATATATATATATATATATATATATATATATATTAAAGATGTTTAGTAATTGATTTAATGTTATACTCTTAATTACTAATTTACTCTTATAGATTTGAAATAACTTTCATTTTTTATAGGTTGAGTGATAGATTTAGCATGAATGATATTAAATTCGGTTTTATACTTATATTGAGTAAAATATGTTATGTTTTCCTCTTTAAGTTTTCAAGTTTTGAATTAATTTAGATAAATTTGTTATGACTTGATTTATTTACTTGAATTAGTTTAGACTAACGTGGTATGATTTACTTGAATTAGTTTAGACTAACTTGTTATGATTTACTTGAATTAGCTTAGAAAAAAAAATATTATAACTTGACTTATTAACTTAAAATCCTAAATTAATTAGATTGATACGAAAGTAATAACTGTGACAGAAAAACAAACTTTCAAAATTTTAATCTAATTGACCTTGAGTTGAATTAGTAATAACAAAAAAAAACTAAACCCAAATCAATTTTTTTTTTTGAATGAAAAGATGACATAAAAAACACGTGGAGCATGTGTGTTTTTTATACGATAAAATAAATTATTCTAATTTAAAAAAATAATTAAGTTTAAACAAAAGGTTAAACTTAAAATAATGAACATAAAAAGTATAATGGGTAAAATTAGTAAGGTCGTTATTTTACTTTTAAAAAGTAGTTATTTAAAAGGTAAAATGAAAAAGAAGATGTGTACACCTGGTATAGATAATAAGTCGATGAAAAAAATATTAAGTAAATGCATAATCAATTATGTTATTGATCAATATGGACCAAAAGATTGTCCCATAATTGATTTTACACATACATAATTATTTATCGAATTTAATTTCTGTTAAATACTATATAAGTTGGAAAACATCTTTTAACATTGTTCTCTACGAATGAAATTATGTATGTATATAGTAATTAACACTTTCATGTTAAAATAGTAATCGTAAAAATTATTACAAAATTGACTTGAAAAGGTCTAAAAATATGATAAACATATTTCAAAGAAAATTTATAGATAAAATCAGCAACCAAATAGAATGCTACAAAAAAGAAAAGCAGAATGCTATAGTACCCTAGTCAAATTATCAAAACTGATAGGGAAGAAAATCTAAAACCTGTTCAAGCACGAGCTGCTCCCTTGAGGCTAACCATGCGAGTAGATACATCGCCATGGGATCCCCTTAATCCTGAACCCCTTTGAGCAGTCCTCCCTGAACCTCCATATGAAGCACCTGTTCCTCGTCCCCTGGAATAGCCACTCCCAGAAGCTTGGCCTAATGCCATTGGTCTTCCACCGCCGCCACCATATCCGGCACGCCCACTGCCTGATCTTGGCTGAGAAAGAGACAGGTCTTGCCATCTACCACCTGAAGATGTTGTTCCACTGCCGGCAGCGGCGGCGGCGTAGTCCTGGCCATCTCTCCGCCTTAGAGGAAGATCTAGTCCACTACCACCTATCCTTGCTTCTGTTGCTTTTTCATTATTCTCCGCAAGAATAGTTAACTTTTCTGTCAACTGGAATGCCAATGCCTGCAGCCTAGAGTGTTCAACATCTTGGAAAAGAACGCATCCGGTTGGCTGGTCCCAGCTTGCATAAAGCTCCTCATTGATCATCATCCTACTCACAATGCTGTGAGTACGAGAAACAGAGAGATCAAAAATTTTTGTGAGATGATCCAAGCACAAGGATTCATAAGACGAGGAGAAGGTAAAGAGGTATGTCCTCAATGCCTCCTCCTTGATTTTGTCCTTCAGCATTTCAAGCACGGTGTCTCGATTTCTTACAAATTTCCATACATCAAGAGACACAATAATGTCATACGCCTTCTGGAAGTCTCCCTTGCGAAGAACCCTTGTAGCAGCCATAACATGGTCTCTCACATTTTCCGGTGGACCAGTAAATGTTTGTTTCTCGCTTACCTCGAGCAAGCGACGGAAAGTTTTACTGATGACCTTCCGTTTGGCATCATGAACATTGGCTGCCAAGTTGGGAACTTCCAGCAGCATAGCAGATACAAGATGTACGGCCTCCAGTAGCTCAAGATTGATGTGCATATGATATGGCATCTGCCGTCTTCTTTCCAACCTTTCCTGAAAGATAATTGAAAAAGTTGTCAGCAACATTAAAATGTAATCAATCCAATTCTGGAACAAAGAATTGATTTAAAATGCATTAAAAATACTGTTGTCCAATCACAAGATGAAAAGTTAGTGTCTATTGGGAAGCAACCTGATAATTGCAAAACCAACACAAAAACAAGAAAGCCAGATCAGCCCTCTCCTGATGAGTTGAGCTTCGGTATGCTGCCCAAATGATTATCAGTTTAACATTACTTCAATTTTTTTCAGTTCTTTGGCTATAAATTCTCCCCATGATGTCATTTTTCATATAAAAAGGTTTACTTCTTCAGTACTAATTTACATGGTACAATCTATGCAGTTAATTAAATTCATATAATTTTCTGATTAATTGCAATGCATCCATTAACAAAGCACACAGTTACACTAAACAAATTAAGTTTAACACGTAATGCCTCACTGCAGAGAAGCATCTCACCAGAACTTGGCAGTGAGAGACTAGGGTGAGATTGAAATGACTGAGGAGGATCTAGTTATTTTAAGATATATTTTTGAAAATACTATGATAAGAAAAATAGCATAATCATACATGTATACATAAGCATATCTTACAAATACTTCCTTAGTAACTTAGTAATGACAATAAATGCATTGAACTCTTAACAAAGACAGGCACCAAATAAGCTTCCACCATATCAATCAATTGAAAAGAGGAGATCAATACCTGTTCTGGAGTCTTCTCATGGTAACGACTTTGTGACACACCTTGTGCCAGCAACTCCTTCACCCTTCCACCAGAGTAGAGTTCAGACAGACAGCCATGTGCTTCAGAAATCAGTCCAACCCGAAAAGCGCATAAACCTAACTGTGACATAGCCCTGTTAAAAAGTATCTGCGTTGAAATGTCTAAATGCTGAACACTATCTTGCAAATGGCTCATAAGCAGGAGATCACGGGCGATTGAGAACTCATCAAGAAGTGCATGCTGATATATATCACAGAGCATTGCTCGTGCTTTAGTTCGCTCATCTCCATATTTGTATATCAAAGATACCAACACATCCATCAAGGTCCTGTTATATTCAGGGAAGGTGGGTTTTCGTGCCACAACCTCTGGGGTAACTACAAATGCAGTTGGAACTCTTGGTTCAAATTCTTTCGACTCCTCACTTGCCTCCCCTCCGTTCTCTCCAGCTTCTGTCAACTCAGTCAATTTTCTCATAGCATCATAAACCTCCTGTGGTTTGTAGTAAATGAGCTCAACCCTCCTCAAGGCCACCTTAGAAGCGGCTTTGAAATTTCCAACTCTTTCAAGATATTCCTGGACATTCTGAGCAAGAACCAGAAACATGGGTTCATCCCTAAGTCTCTCCACATAGTCACGTGTATGAGGATCTATGCATTGCAAGCTCTTGAAAAACTCAACATCAATTCTTTCTAAGAAAGCAACTAAGTTACCCCAAACCCGAATTGGTCCATTATAGTCAGTACCTTTCTGAGTTTCATTCTCATCTGGTTCCACAGAATCATCGACCACTATGTTTGGATGCTGGACTAAAATATCAAGAATGATCAGCATGTTCTGCACACATTTTTTCCATACATTTATTGGCATGTATCCATTCAGACCAGGATTAACATCAAACTGAGCAGAAACCACACTGAACAGAATCTCCAGCTTCTGTGCAGGTGTCTTAGCAACTTTTGTTAGGAAAGTGAGCTGCTCAACCTGTTCAAACCTCCCAGTTCCCTTCCTTCCCCTAGCAGACACAACCTCTTTAAACTTCTTGTTAACAGCGTCCCATGTGATCTCACTAGGGTTTTTCATGAACTGTCTATCTAAAAGTCTGTCCTTCTTACTAAGCTTTTGGTCCCAAGGACCTTCATCTGGCTTTTCATCGTCATATTGAGAGGCTTCTGAATCTGATTTGGCTTCTGGTTTTCGAAGCTGCTCTGGCTCAATAATCTCATCATCACTTTCATAATCTTCCTCACTCTCCTCTTCTTCTTTCTCCTCCTCACTCTCAGGGTTCTCCCTGCACTTATTAATCACCTCCTCGTACAGCTTGTTATTCTTCTTCAGCTTCTGCTTCATTGAGTTCAAGGCTTTAGCATTGCTACTGCTCATTTTCTTCTTGGCATCCTTATTAGCTAAAGCCTGAGCCAAGAAATCTTCCAACATCACAAGTGCCTTGATGTAAAGGTTGGGGACCTTCACCGACTCAGTGATGCGCATGACTTTCTCAAGCTGTTTGTTAATCTTGTCAAAATTCTCTAGCAAGTTCACCCAGTCGTTGATCTTCATGGCATTCTTCATCTGGTCGACAGTGGAAACCATCTCCTCAAAACGCTTATCTTTTGCCGACCTGACAACACGTTTTTGGCCATCGGAGTCATCACTGTCACTTGCATTGTCCTGCAGGTACCTGCTTGTCACTGCTTGACTGGCAGAATCACCAACCGCCGTTTCGACCTCCTCGTCATAATCACTCTCCTCCTCCTCAGAATCACTTCCACCCTGCCATTCAGTAAACAAAACACGCTTTGGTATCGCATAATTTCTTCAACTCAATGCAGCAAATAATCAAAATATCATTAAGATTGTGTTAAAAACCTGGGTCCAGAATTTCGAAGCCATCCTTTGTCAAAAGTCGTGAGGAGCGTCAAGAATCTGCAAATTAACATAATATCAAATTGTAGCTGTATCACGAAAGCATAAAATCAGTAAAAAAAAAAAACATTTTTTTCAAAACAATGGTATCGCAAAAAAGTGGGAAAAACCCTATCCTTATTGAGGCTTCTTCCAAATTTACGGAAAAGAAAAGCACAAGAACGACATCTGTTATTCAACAACCATGCCCGTGACTCAATATTCAACATTAAAATTGTCAATTAAGCGTAATAAATTCTCAACCAAAACAAACCAATTATCAGAAAAAACCACAACGTTGGGTGATACAATGACACCCAAATAGACCCCCTTGTTTCACCCAAGCACAAAACGAAACGAAATAAATCGAAAAATGGAACAGAGAAAACGAAACACGCATTCATAAACAGATAAATGCGACGGAGAAATGAAGATAAGAATGGCGTGCCTACCGTTTTGCGATGCGAACGAACAGATTAGGGAGAAGACAAAGACCAAATGAGATTTGGAATAGGATGATTGAATTAACGTTGGTGAAGAAGAATCAGGGGTTTTGTATACTAAACTGGCCTGAGCCTAAGTGCTGTGTAACGTGTTGTATTGTGAGTGTTAAGGAAATAGGGTTATTCGAGGACACAAGAGAAGAAAACGGGCAAAAAAATAAAATAAAATAATATGTATATATATAAAGAAAAATGGGAAAAGAATAAATATATTTTTCACATTATATAATTTAAATATATAGATATAAGAGAAAAAAAAAGTACATGTATTTATTTTTAATTTGTCGATGATGTAAAGTTTCAAAACTTATATTAAATTTAGCAAACTTAGTAATATGGTCATTTAATATGGTCATTTGTAATTAAATTATAGACTTAAATATTCTTTTCATTTTTATTTTTATCACTTTTCTTCGATAGTGTTATTTTTTTGTTCCACATTCTATTAAGATTTAATATTCATTAATTTTGATTAATTTGATTTTTTTTAACGGAATTTAAATAGTTAATATATATTGTGTGTGTCATGTCATACTACTCACGTTCTATTTCTTTTTTTTTTATTCTTTTATTTTTTAATTTAAAAAAAATTATGTGTCAAAGTTAGCTTTGTGTTATGTGTTAATTTCAGTTACACATATAATTTCATGGTTATATTATCTTTTTTCTCAATTTAATTTTTATATTTATTATTTTGTTTAATTCAATCCTACTTTTTGTTTAGAATAATTTTGTCACTTTTAATTTTTATATAAATTCAATTATATAAATTAAATCAAATTTAATTTTTATATAAATATTATATCAATATTTATATTAAAATTGACATTTTTATTAAATATATTTTAAATTTAATTATAAATTATTAGATTAAATTATAAATTGAATCTAAGTTTTAGATTCAATTATTAAATATAATATAATTATTTAAAATATTATTAGAAAAAAGAATCAAAATGATAAAATTGACAAAAATTATGACATAATTGAACATTTAACGAAAAAGATGACGAAATTGAAGAAACACAACAAAATTAGAGATAGAAAAGTATTTAAGCCCAAACTATAATATAAAGTTTTTTTTATTATTAGTGCATCCTATTTTTAGAGTTTAAGGATTAGAGTTTAGTATATGTTATTTTTCAAATAATGAATAAAATATTTCAAATAACATTTTTACGTTGTAACTATTTAAAAATAGTTTAGATAAAAAAAATTAAATTTTTTGGTTTATTATTTTCTTTAAACGTAAAATTACGTATTATTTTTTAATTTTTGTTATAAAAAATTAAATTAAAAAACTTTAAGAAAAATTCCCTTCCATTGATTTCCCCAACTTAAGGGGAATTGTTGTTTATGTTAGTCGCACCACCTTTTTTTTTTCTTCAAATAGTAAAATTTGATTTTTTTTTCCTTCATTCAATAGTTTTTTTTTTTCTACTTCTATACATCCAAAAGTAATAGTACAAAATTTGTTTAATTAAAAAAGTTATTTTTAAAATTAAGCCCATTATCGTTGGGTGGCTTCTTTATTTTGCAGGGGATGAAATGTTTTCGATAATCCATGCTTTATATAAAAATCACTAGAAAAGAGGCCTCATTTTCGCTATTCATTCTAGAAATTTTCTAAAAAAAATAAATAATGCATCTATAAAATTATATTTTCAAAAATTGGTGTGAGGTACTTCTTTTCATTTGTTTGGAATAAAACCACATTCAGCATATCTCTCAGACCATTTATTTCTTGAGATTTAGGTTAAAAGTAATATACTGTTTTTAAGTTTCAGTTATACACAAAGGGCTATTAAATGAGCAAGTGTAAGGGTCCTATAGTACAAAGCTTTCTACCTCATCCTAATCCTAACCCTAATCCAAATTCCTCAGTATCTGGTTTATCTGTTTTAGCTTGTCCTCTTACTGATAAATGAAAACTGATATCTTTTGAATCTTCATTACTGCTGCCAATGCTATTAACCGACTTCTTCTACATAAATGTTAACATCATGTGAACAAAAACCAGAATTTAGCATATGCAGAGTGATAAGAATTGTGGTACAACTTGAATATTACTGATAACTGTTGATATCATTGTAGTTAGACAAACTTGTTGACTGTTGAAATGTATATTACCTTTCAATCCCATTGAAAAGAATGAGAAAATAAATGGATAATCTTATATGATACAAGCTGAGCACCCTGCATTATTGGTTTAAGGAATTATGAACAATGGAAGAACTTACTAGAGGAAAATTTGCATTTAATCATTAAGCAGGAGCAATGGAGACTTTGTCCACTTCTACAATGTATTCAAGGGTTGCAAATGGAGGGATTTGCACACCAGTGCCTAAGTCTGCACCATTTTCTCCAAACCCCAATTTTGGAGGGACTATTACCTTCCTTTTGCCTCCAGCCTTCATAGTTTTTAGCACATATTCTATCCCTTCACACACTCCCTTACTATATGGCCTTGATCCCATCACTAGAGCCAATGGTTTCTTCTCCCCTTCAAATGTGTTCACAAACACTTCTCCATTGTTTTCAATTTTTCCCATGATATCAATCACAACTAGATCACCAGGTCTTGGTGAAGCACCACCACCAACTTTCAATTCATAGTACCTGCAATTCAACGCATCAGAAAATAAGGCCTATAACTGTACAAAAATTACCTAGCATATTTTAGAGTGTGAAAGATGGTTAACCTTATCCCATTAGGTAGCACCACCTCTTCCACCTTCTCAACATTCCTATGCAAGACAAGAAGTTCATCAGTCATCACTAAAGAACCAACTCATATATAAGTTTTGCTGCATAACTTTGGTGAATGTAAGAGAAGAGGTTTGATGTTGAAAAGTCATGTTAATTGCAATGAGTTCTAACCTGCCTTAATTGAAACCTATAGTTAGTTGTCTTCAAAAGGTCTACTTATAGAAGGGCCAGCCAAAAGACTATGTAAAACTTAAGTAATGTAGTTCTTATAAGACTCGGACACTTTTTACAGTACAAACCCAAATTCTAAGAACTGTATATTTTCTTGAAGAAGTCACTGAAGACCTCAGTAGAAGGGAAAAAAAGATGTTTTTAGTAACTTGAAAAATTTGCTGGAAAGTTATTGATAAGTAAGTGCATATTTAGATTCAGTTGAGAGATACAAACAACCTTTACTCTAAAAGTTGTGTATTAGAATTCACAAAAGTACTTTTCTAACTTTTATCACAGCCTAATAGACCTACTGGTGCCACAAATGATGTATTTTTGCCACATTTTGGGAGGGAACTTGTAACATTCATAAGTCTGGTTATGTCAATGTCAAAAAATCTCTGTATGGATTGAAGAAGTTTTCAAAAGATGAAACAAAAAACTACACATTCACAGTTTTCTATAGAAACTAGGAACACGGACCTTGTATTTGCCTCTTGCTGAGACACCTCAAGGCGAGTCTTGATTTGTTCTGAGATGACACCAAATGCAAGGAAACCAACCCATGCAAGACCAGCTCCTAGCCCAAACCGTCTAGTCAAGGAAGTGGCTATCCAATCTGTGGATTCAACCTTAGTGGATGAAGTGACTGGTTTGATGGGCTTCTGTTGCTTAGCTTCAGTGGAAACCTGCACTGCTTCCTCATTCAAATTTGTTGTTCTTATCTGTGAAGGGGAAGTTGGGGGCTGAGATTGTGGGGGAGGAGTTGGTGGAGGTGTTGGTGGTGGAGTTGCTGATGATGAAGAAATGTGATGAGTTCTGGCAAGGGGGAGGGAGAAAATTGGTGGGGAACCAAAGAAAGTAGCCATGTTGAGGATGAAGGAAAGTTGGTTTAGACAGAAAAGGTACAAAGAAATATCTCACAAGGTCCAGTTAGGAGCTTGTAGTCCCCACCTTATCCCTCACAGGATCCATCTTAGCCTTTAGTTGCACATGTCACAGATGATAACATAAACTATAAAAACCTTAGCTGTTACGTATAAATTATGCAGAGTTGATTCTCTACTTTTCCAGTAAAACAAAAATAACACGTTTCTTCCTTTCTTTCTTTCTGTCTTAAAGGGGAAAAAGGAAAAGTTTCCCTGCCATGCCAACTATAGCTACATCATGGCTCTCATTCTTCTCAATCTATAGTTAGGTTTATTCTATTTCATTAAATATGTCAGTAGTCTTTTAAAATCTGAGGTAAATTTACTTTTGATCCTCAAATTTAAAATTAATCTTGTAATTTGAAAATATTTATTTTAATCTTTTTGTTCTAAATACCGCTACAAACTTTATTTATATAATTAGCAATTCCTAGTCGTTTGCTTAATAATCTGTTTTGTCTGATCATCACATTACATCAGATGTTTGCTTACATTTTAGTATGAAACACTTGGATAGAGGAACTAAAACTTTAATCTGAATTTAATGGGTTAAAAATATATTTAAACTTATTCACTATATATAAACTATACTGGTTAATGTATCAACCATATTGTTACGGGCAAATGAGGCCAACTCCACTCAAATACAACACCTATGTTGTTGCTCAGTCTCTAGAAACACAAACAACTGAATAAATAACATTATTTTTCCTGTAACAGTATGCAAGTCCAAGAGAGAAATGCAAGGTTCACAGAGAATTTAGCACATTTACCCAGTTAACATGGTCACTAATTACAGAAGCAAGCAACTTTCAATTATGTTAATCCTTTCTTCTATCCAAATTACAGCTGCAATTTTCCGTAACTATTTATGAACAACAAAATTTAGACACTGATTACAACATTTTTCAAAGAATTTTGTACAAACAAATGGTACAACCTGACACTAACTGCACTGTGGATTACACAGAAAAGACAAGGAAATGGAGGAAAACAAAGAAGAAGAAGGAACTAGAGGAGTGAAAACCTTGAATGAGAATGTAAGTTAGCTGAACCAATCACTTTTGTCAATCCCAAACGGTAAATACTCTACAATTTGCCCTCACATTTATAGCAGTAAAATGAAAAACAAAATGTTAGTTGTATAATTTTCTCCTATCCTGCGGGAAACTCAGCAACTCTAGATGACTGAGCACTTGATCTAGGCACTTGAGAAGCAGTAATTGGCCTCTGCAATGGCTTCAGAGCAGCCATGATTTCAGCAAATGTGGGCCTCAACTTTGGATCTCTGTAATTCAGAAAAGTAGCATATCCAGTCATATATCACATTGTAGAAAAGAAATATTACATGCAATGACTGAGATATAATATTGCAAACTCATGTCTACAACCTTAGAAACATGTTTATGCCCTTTAAAATATCACATTCAAATAAGAAAACACGTCATCTCCAAATGTTTCACCATTTAAACTTAGAAATTCATCCATACAGTCTAAACAGAATGAGAAGAAAACTTCTCCGTGATATGCCAAAATTCTATATGGTTAAATGGAAGAGTATAACATATTTGAGTCACAGTTCAGAATGGAAGGACAAAATGATTGAAAGTTCACTCACGTCTGCCAGCATTGTCTGATAATATCAGCAATGGCAGGGTCTACATCATCTGGAATGTCTAGACGGCGATGTTGGAAACCCACTGCACCAACAACTTGCATTGGATTCATTCCTCCCCAGGGTTGCTGCAAAGTAGAGAGCTCCCACAATATGACGCCATAGCTGAAAACGTCGCACCTAGAAAATGAGTAGCAACTTGTCATCATAAAAGCATTGAGTTTTAAGAAGTGGCTGAGCCAACGAGAAAATTGGTTTGAGACAAGACAATGATAGAACAGTTTTTAGTACACTGAAAAGATAAAGCTTGTTTTGTTTTCCCTAAAACTGTAGATTCCAGAGGATTCAGCAAGTTAACCAAGCTTATTTTTTTGTTGATTTTAATTGCAAAGAGAAAAAATGGATTATCACACTCCTCCTGGGAAAAAAATGTGGATGCCTAGCATCAAGAACCAACTCTCCCAAAATCTCTAGTTGTTAGGTGCAAGCCCATGAATGTTCTTATTAATATTATAACTTCAGAAAAAAATAAAATGAAAATTGGACCACATTGGAGATTTATGATCAGTAGTTTCTTCATTTTCATTTTCTTCCTCGTTACCATGACCAAGCTGCAGCATCCAAGATCAACTGATGATTCTGTTTCTCATCATCAGCCTGATGCTAACGATCTTAAGATTCCTCATAATCAAATTATAGAAGAGAAACAATTGATCTCCAGTCATGAAACTCAATCTGTCCAATACCCTATCGTGATTCAATGCTCCAACATCAAATATGTTCTTCCTCAGTGTAAAGCCTTAAAAACAATACCTTCTGAACTGAACATTGTAGAACCTTCAGTATAGCATCTGTAGGTATATATCCGACTTTTTAATTACCGAGTTTGACATGCAGTTAGTTCCTGTTTGGTATAATTGGCTTGCTTGGGAATGTATAAATTGTAGCAAATATAACTTTTCCAAACGCTCTTTCAGAAAGCTAACAAACATGAGCAATTATTTCTTCAAAATAAGCTGAATCAAACGTGCACTTAATATAAAGTCATAAATTTGGCTATTGATGTTTAGAATAGGCTAAAAGAATCAGTTTGGCTTGCCTACTTGTTAAACTAATGAAATCTACATAGATATTTGAATGCATAATATGCTAGTCATACATTTGTGGCAATGTTAAATAGAGGAAGAGAAGTCAGATTCGAAGGGTTTTCACAACACCTTCGTGTCCCTAAAGAAAAACAACTGCTAAGAATAGCACAGCTTACTTTTCATCTGAAAGTTCATTTCTCAACACTTCTGGAGCCATCCATTCAGCCTGAAACATATTATACACATAAGTATTTTTACATGAAAACGTAGTTTAAAAATTTACAGGAAAGAAAATCCTCAGCCTTCCAAAAGTAGTGTTTTGGTAAAGGATATAACAAGTGTCTTTAACTTGTGTTCTAACATATGTTTATTGCCATGATATTATTTAATAAAGGGGACAGATTTTACAACAGCTATTGGACAAAGGAAATCAAAATTATGATAGCTTACTGTTCCCGCAGTTGATCTGGAAGAAAGGAAGGTGCTATGCTTCATTCGTGATAAGCCAAAATCACATACCTATCCAACAGCAAAAAGAGTGATAACCTATCAACAAATAAAGTCAATCACAACACTGTAAGGAACATAAATCACAAGATTCGTTATTAGAACCTTCACAACCCAGTTTTTGTCAACAAGAAGATTTGGGGACTTCAAATCACGATGCACTATCACTGGAGTACTGCTGTGCAGGTAGTTCATTCCTCGGGCCTGAATAATCAAAAGAGAGAAAGGTTATATAAATGATGACATCTCTGGTTGTTACAGCAACAATTTACTGAGTGAAACTGGGACAACAAGATCCTACAGCATCAAGGGCCATCCGCAACCGCCTTCGCTCATCTAATTGATTGTTTGGTCGGTGAATTAATCTATACAAACTCCCTCTGCAAAAGATTATCTACATCTCAGTATTTAAAGAATCAAACTTAGAGAGATATTAATCAAGTATAATAAATACCCTTGAGTGTGGTTATCTATAATTTCTGACTTCTTACGTTACCAGCCTAACAAACATCAGTATGAGTTGGGCTTAAATTAGTAACAAGTAAATGGCACATTTGCAAATACACGCCTACAGTTTCAGTTCACAGCATTCATATATTAGAAAATGGAATGGAACACAGTCACAAATAGTTTTATGAAAAGGATAGACTAAAAGCATTTAAGTGTTTCCATGTTGTATATGTAATCAAGTAATTATTAAGATAGAAAAGAGAGGTCCAAATGCTATTATTCTAGTGGTTTCTACTTTCTTCCATCCAATAAGGATTTTCTCCTTCTCATGGCATATGCTGCATCATTCGCTAAAGTAATTTTAGAAAGTATTTTTGGAAGATGTAGCATTACTCTTGTCTCATAGAACATTAACAACTATTTGTCTATTTAATTGATTAAGATGGTAGGGCAAGCAAATATCGACTTCTAAAAATTGAAAATCCAAAATATCAGTCTCATTAAGCTCAGGAAATGAAGAAATTCAAGTTACCTAGGAAGAAATTCAGAAACAATTGAAAGATTTGGAGGCCGAGTTACTGCTCCCATGAAGAGAACAACATTTGGATGCCTCAGTCTTTTCATTATTTGGACCTATTGCAATTTACATACGTTAAACAAGCACCTCCATCATTGAACAGGGAACCAAATAAATATGTAAATGAGATGGTGGCACAACAAAAAAACCAATATTACATAATAGCTGAAGAATTGACACAAAATTACTTCACAATATTTTGAAGTGGCAAATCTTAAATTAGAAAGATTAAAGAAACAACTAAATTAAACTATCTTCCATTTGATCCACTTATCTCCCTAAAACTCTAAAGCCTCTATTGATCTTATCTATTGACGAGACCAAGCTATAGTCTTTACACTCGATGGAATCATTAATCATATCATATGGGGTCATAAATAAGTACAATGGAAAAAGAAGAAAACCGTAGGTAGCAATGTTCTTACCTCACTTTTGAACTCTTCAAGTAATTCACCAGAGATATCTTGATATAAGAACTTCTTTACGGCAACTTCCTGTAAAAATAAGAGGGAACATACTGTAAATATATATATAATCTACACAATGTAATAGGAAGCAACGGCTATACATATATTGACAAGTGGTAACATAAATTAGGTAGGAAATACTGCAACAAAATAACATTTTATAAATTGTTGTACTTGCATATACAAAGGTGCAATTGCAGTAATGAAGGTATAATGACTCCTAAACAATAATGACTCACATTATTTGCAATTGCAACAAACTCACATTTCATTGCAAACAATAATGACTAGACCTATAATAAAAGAAAGATGAAAAATGTATGTACTACGCTAAACAATACAATTGATAAGGTCCATGATGGTATGAGACTCACAGTTCCATGCCATTCACCACGGTAAACTTCCCCATATGATCCTGCATGTTAAACACAAGCCACACAGTAGCAAATTGAGTTTTTCTACAGAACAAAGACAACAAACAAGTGCTCCACCAAACACTAGCACTGTCAAACAGAAAAATGTACGACTAATATAAAACAATGCACAACCTAGTCCAATACGCTCTCCCATTTTGATTTCATCCCATGGAATGTCATACTCGGCAACCTCATCCAGTGCAGAATCAGATTTTGTGCTGTCATTACTTACTGATCTGTCAGATTTTCTCTCACCTTCTGAGTTTTCTCCTAAAGCATTAGGCTCTCCATCACCACTACCCTTTGACTCAGAACCACCACCCTCTGTATCCCCATCGCTTCGACTGTCCTGCTCATACTTACTGACAGCAGCAGTGGTTGCTACAACAGCTGCAGCAGTAGCAGTAGCAGCTGCTGCTACAGGAATCTCAAGATTTGAGTCAGTGTTTGATTTTGTCACCGCAACTACCATAGAAGATGCAACAACAGCCGCAGCAGCAGCTGCAGCCGCTGCCACTGGGACATTTTTCCCATACTTTACCCGAGCTGCTTCTGCCTGAGATGGTATGTTCTGTCCAGTAGTTTCCCCTGTATCAAGGGAAAGACCAATTCCTAAGCCATCACCACTGCCAAGAGTTGCTTTGCGAAGAATTTTGTGGTAAGGCAAAGGAGGCAAAAATCGAGCAGGAACTAGGCTGTCATCAGTCTTAATTTCTTGCTGGCAACTTGCTTGTTTATTTTCATCTTTTTGTTCAGTTGGAAAATTGGTCCCAGTTGGAGTACCTAACTGCCCATGATACATTTCAGAAAATAAGTTTGGAGGTGCAACAACACCGCTTTCAAGTAAAACGTCATGAAGTTTTTGAGCCAAGTTAGGATTTTCCTTAGCAGCATCAATCATGTATTGGGAAACATCTTTGACTTTCATTCTACGTGCTGCAGGGGAACTGATGCCCTCAGTCCAAGAAGGAGATCTTCCATGCATGTATGGATAATTAGCTCTGCTGGAAGATTCCTTCACTCTTGTCTTCTCTGCATAGGGGGTATTTTTGGATTCATTTGATGGTTTCTTTAAATCTTCCTTGCCAGTAGCAAGCCCACTCAAACCAGATTCTTTCCCTCCACAGTCTGAAGTTTCTTCAGATGAACTTCCAACCCCGCTACTGAATGATGCTACATTGGACGAATCTAGCTCTCTTGATGAAGGACTGGCCACAAAGGAAGATCCATCGCATTCAATGTGTGATGCAGTAGCATCAGATGGAATAAGTGCTCCAGGAGCTGCCATTAGGTCCACAATGTACTCCCTGAAATTCATATCAGTCATAACTTGCAGATACATGATAGCAAGGCTTTTGCAACTTCTATTTAAGGAAGTTACAAAAAGAATGAGAGAACATTCATCTCTAGGCAATATTAAAAGGATTTATTGAAAGCCTGACATGAACAAAGGAGACTAGTAAATAGTATCAGAAATAGTAATATAACACATTTTCAAGTTAGGAACAATATATGACAAAGGAAGCATTATGAAACAAGATTTCATGCCTATTCTACTGAAATTTAGCATTGCCATATGAAGCAGGTAAAATGAGTATGGAAATCTTGTTTCAATGACTCATTATGGTCTAGAGAGGGTAGACAGTTACAAGCAGTCTTACCTTACCTCAGAGAACTATGTATAAACAAATAATGCTTTTCACTTGTCTGTACCACAAAATCAAACTTTTAGAGTGCTTACCTTCCATCATCAATTTTGACAAAGTTCATAGCTACATCATCAGAACCCATGTACTGCAGTCCTTTCACTAATCGACACGGAATGCCCAAACTGTCAGCTAAAACCTACATTTAATAAGATAAATATGATTTTATTAGATGAATCATGGAAGCTTCTAGAAGAGTATAACAAAAATCTCATAGCAAATAACGGTTCTAACTGTCCATTGGAATAATACATTTTGGAGTATATCTTACCATAACTAATGTTACTAGAGGCTTACTCAGCCAGACCATTCTTCATTGAAATGTAAACCAGAAAGAAGAAGATTGGGAAAAGTACCTTGAATAACAATGCGCGATGCCGAGCCAATCCAATGGTCAGTGAACCAAGAGGCAAAACCATGCTGCCAAGTGTGGCTTTTAGACTGTAACTAAGACTCCTCCAGGCTCTAGACATGCTTTCAGGATCTTTAACTGATCCACCCATATAGTCAGCCACCATTATTGCAAGCTTGTGTACCAAATTGCTATTTACAACTACTTCAAAATCTTTTCCTGAACTGGCAGCCATCTTCATGGCTTCTTGTTCAAGTTTCAACAAGTTGGAATCAGCAGCCCTATTGACCAAGACTGCTTCCCATGTGACATCAACTGAGGTTGATTTTCCTTGCAGATCTACTAGAGAAGGCATTCTTGCAGAGGTTGACTCAGTCAATATCCCATACAGATCATAGAAACCGTCTGAGATCTTGTCATCATAACCAAGAGCATTGTAATTCTGTGAAGCACGGATAAATCTACGATATGAGATAAGTCAGAAAGGAATATAAAGTAGGACATATTACAGTTAAGTAATGAAGTGACACAAAGAAAGAAGTTAGCTTTCATCAGTTCATGCATCAACATCCTGATCAATTCAGTATCATTAACTCTAAATTTACTTTCTCAAGATGTCAACAACCCATTACTAATATAAACCGTTTGATGTCCAGGAAGTATGTCGTATAAGTCCAAATTGAAAGTTCTTAATGCATCTCAGGCACAACTTCAGTATCATTTTTCAATGTATATGATATGGATGGAACAGTAGCCTTTATGAAACTCCAACTTCTAAGAGCAAATATGCTGAGTAATATTGGAAGTTCCAGCCTTACAGCACTGTTCAGAGTGCTATTGATATATTTAATGATGGCAAAATTCTTCCAACAATCATGAGTTGTTATCTTTGTCATATCATACAGATAAGAACGTTTAAAGACAAAAAAACAAGTGAAGTCAAATGCAATATAAAGAGTCACAGATCCTTTGCTTTCAAACTACACTCCCCCCACCACACACACACACCTCCCTTTCTTCAGGCTTTATTCTTATTGCAATTCCATGATTCAAGTTATGAAAATGAAGCAGCATCTCTGAATTGCACGTCTCGGTTTGTAATAGATGATACTTTTGTTTTGCTCTTGTGGCACCCTCATAAGTATAACTAGAAGAATGTAACATCAACCTTGAAGTCAATGGACTAACAAAATGACTTACCCAGTACCGGTAGGCCACAACTTCTGCTGGTGTATTATCAGGGTCACAAGATCCCAAACTGATCTGCTTAACAGCTTCAATCTGTACAGCCTCAGGGTCCTCTTTTGCACTCAGCTCCAAAGCCAGTTGTATCTGATATTCCTCTTCCACTTCAGGATCCCTAGACGCGCTAGACTCCGAATCACGCCTTGCTGAATCAGACACAACATCTAAACCACCACTGCTCACTGAATCAGATGGCTCCATTCTTTCTCCTCTGGCCAGATTGGGAGATGGAGGACTGGGACTCTGCCTATTAGAAACTGAATGCAACCAATTGGAAAGCTTCTTAGGGGCAGTGGACGAAGATGAACCGTCACTGGACTTGGTGCTCTTTGATGAAGTAGCCCCCTGTGCATCATCTGATTGGTTAGACATGATATGAAGCTTCTTAAGAATGTTCTTCATATCTATTCCCTATAGTACTGAATGCTAAAGAAGTGGAAACCTCTCCATTTTGTTCCTTGACCAAGCATGAATCTCTCTGGCTCGAAGTATGGTCTTTGGTATCTACAAAACTATCCAAAGAACCCCTTTTTTGTGAAACAGCAACCGAACCAAGACAATCAAATCCAAACAACAGTCCCCAAGCAACAGGCCCTGCAAGCTTCCAAGTGAGGCGATCCAGATGGTTGAATTGAACTGGAGCAGTCTCCTATTCAGCAGACAAGACTGAAATATTCCAAAAGAAACACAAACAGATGTTTGATACCATTCACCACCTTTAGGAAGCAGGGAAACCAAAATCACTTAGCCCCCATATGGAGAAAGAATGGATCTTTGTTTCTGTTTGTGGAAGGAATAAGAGCACAAAAATGGAAGAGACAAGAGAGTTGTGAAGACAACATTAAAGGGCAGAGGCTAAGACAGCAGAGACTAGGAGCAAGTGGGAGAAGGTAGGGGCCACAAAGCATGACCCACTTGAGAAGATAGAGGGTCACAAGTACTTCACAATCCCAGAGAGAAAATTAAAGGGGAACTTGGTGGTGGGACTGGGAAACAAACACACACACACAACAAATTTGCTTTCTCTTTGTTCTTCCTCCTCCTCCTCCTTATCTCTATGTGTTTGTGTGATTAGTGGAGTCCCAATTGAGAGTGGTGGTGGTGGCATGAGTTGGGTGCTTGTGGTGAACTTGCTCAGAATTGGCATACAGAATGAACAAGTTGGAAAAATAAAAATGGTTGCTTTGAGTCTTCAACTTTTGCTATTTGAAGCATACCCAATCTTTGTCCTTAGTGATATGCATGTATAGGACAAAGGGCATTTCATTGAAGTGGAAGTGGCTAAAAAAAACTCACTTTCATGTGCACCCTCATCTCATCTCATCTCTTCTACTTGAGTAGCCCGCACTCTGCTCCCACCTTTTCAATGCTCTCTTCAATTCTGTTCGGTTCTATGCTACTCGCGGATAACGGTACCCATTATTACCCCTTTCTTTTTTCCTTTTTCAACTAAATCTAGAGTGTGCTACACTCCTAGTGCTTCCTACACAGTGTTATACCATAAAAAATTGCATCCCACCATTCTCCATAATTTATATATGGTGGAGAGTCTACTAGACTTCGTACTACATTTTCACCTTTACCTATTAGCCTCCACCATTCATACTTTTCCACAATATCATTTTTCATTCCCTTTTCTAAATACTCTTCTTCTTCTCCAATCATACACACTCCTCTCATTCACCAACTCACATTACATAACACGTCCCTTCACTTTATTACTGTCCCTGGGGAAACCTTATAACATCTATATTTCAAAATCTCATCAAACATTAAACATGTTTTAACTTTTAACCTCTTTAGTCAATTTTACTTCCTTAAATCCTTAGTTATCAAGTTTCTTTCACAAAATGAAATGGTCGTAAAAGCCTCTCTCTTTTTCGTATGTAAAAAAACTACTCAATGTATAAATCCTTCTGATGCATTCGCTTTAGCACCTTTTTTTTTTGGAACAAAAACCCCTCTACTTTACTTAAAAAGGTTATTTTTATGAGACTGATTTGGGTTTTTTAAGAAACCAAATTATATGGTGTTTGTTTAATATATTTTTTTAAAAAAATTCCCTTTTAAAACACATCTAGGATTCTTCATAAAATTATAAAATAGGGCAACTTAAATACATTAATTTTACTTCTGAACAGATTATTAATTTTAAATCGGTATATAAACAACATATTCAATCAAGCACTTATATAGATTGACAAACATATAATTTAAAAACATTCCAGTATAATTTATATAATGTATTTTTATGTTTTCTCCTGAAACACTTTTATAGTATACAATTATTAAAAAATAATTACTATAGTGAAATGTATCTATACGTGTTTATTTATAATTTAAATTTATTTATATTAAAATAAACAACCGTCTTAAGCATTGCAATAAATAACTGCAAAATTAGAAAATTTATTTTAAAAATACTCATTACTGTAATTACATGAACTAAGTTAATTGAAGAGAAGAAGAGGTATTGACTAATTAGTTTTGGTTGGTAAATAGCGGTGTTGACCACATATTTGGTTTGATTGAGTTGTGAAAACAAAAATATTTAAATTCATAAAAAAATTTACAATTCGATTTGAATATTGGAAAAATGAAATTTTGATGTAGAAATTCTATGTATGTCCATTTATACAACTGAGTTATACATCGACTTTCAAAATAAAACAACGTCTATGTATATAAGTTTGATTTATATTAGATTAAATTAATTTTGAAATGAGATCTGAAATTAACTTGAATTAAATATTTTTTAATTTAATTTATTTTCAAAAGAATTCCTCATGGATTTTGACAAATTAGATTCAATTGAATCGATCTATTATAATTAAATATAAGGAAGGAAAACTCAAAAAGAAAAAAAAAGTGACGTGAGCTATTACTCTGCAATACAACACTTATTGCTGTTTTATTATCGACCACTAATTTTTCTGGCCACAAATTTCTTTGATGCATAACCCCAAAGTCGTTGCCCATGAAGGACAGTGACTTATGAGTAAATGATAACGGGTGCTTATATTTATTATTAAAATCTCATTTTCTAAATTGTGTTTATACTTTAATTTGTAATAAATTTATTTGATACTTTAAGCTACAACCTAAAATATTTATAAATGTCTTAAAAATAGTATTTTTGAAAGAAACGGAAGCCCAACAACACATACAAACGTGTACACTTACTTAACGTGTCGAACATCTAATAATTTCTCAAAGATTAAACAGATAATTTTGTTAACAGCATACATATTAAACTTACTTTTATTTGTAAGTAACACACTGAGAAAATTATGAAATTATTCAAGTTAAAAATTGGATGATTATGTTTTAAGTTTGATATTATAGGGTGTGTTTGATTTATCGGAGGATTGATTCGAGTTGGATAAATTTTTTAATGTGACTTTTTTATCTTTTAATTAACTTCAAAAACCATATATGTATCGATTCAATCTTAAAAAATCAAGGTTAAATATGTTTTTTTGTTCCTTAACTTTAGAATTAGTTCATTTTAAAAATTTTGATCCATTTAGTCTTTCATCTTTCGAAATATGTATATTTAATCATTTTAATCAAATTTTGTTAAGTTTATTTGATATTTTAAATGCGTATCATAATAATATTTGATTTAACATTAAAGAAAAGATGTGTCAACAGTATAAACAACTTAAATATAATACTGAAATGCGTACAAAACATCAAATAAAACTAACAAAATTAGGTTAAAAAAACTAAATTCACATATTTTAAAAGATGAAGAACTAAATTAATCTAAAATTTTAAAATAAACTAATTTTAAAATTTACTAAAAAAATAATAGAACAAAAACATATTTAGTACAAAAATCAATTATACATCTAAACAAACATTTACTGAGTTAATAGTAGAAAAGTGGATGACGTGGATCGAATGCACGAGTGGTTGTGTCGTTCTCGCGGTGCCCTAATTAACAGGGATAGTATACTACCATTACGGACATTCTCATCATCCTCTCTGTCACATTACTTTTTAAAATAGAACTTTCTGGAATCTAATTTAAATTAACTATTTTTTTAATTCTTCAAAAGCAAAATTTGGTAGGTTGGTAAATGTATTTGTTCAAATCATTATTTCCACTACAAAAATATTAGGTTAGGTTTAATTGAGTTTCTCTATTCTTTATGTTTAACTTAATTTAGTTTAATTAACATTTAAGTGAGTTAGATTTAGAGTTTCTATATTTTTTATGTTAAATTTGATTGAGATGGATCCATTGAATAAATATTTGAAATATCGTTTTGTTAAAACTGATAATTTATACGATTATATTAATATTTAAGTAAGTTAATAAATTAAGTTATTAGAGATTTTTTTCAAACTAATTTAAGATTTTAAATTAAATATATACCACAGTTTATTCATAATACAAGTGTAAGGTAAGAGTTTTCAATCATCTACATTAAATTCATCACTTAATTTCTATAAAAGTTAGATATTTTGAGTTGCATCGAATTTGATTTAATTGTAAATGAAACTCAACACAATTTAATTAAATTAAATTAAAAATAACTCAACCCAATTAACATTTCAAAAGTTTGGCAACGTTTCCCCAAATTTAGGTGAAAAACATGTGGTAGTATAGTCTTTTTCTTGAAAATTTTCACCTTAAAAGATTTTTATTAACAACTTTTGAAGATAAAAAATAGATAAATTCAAATATAATTAAGTATGATAGGAAAGTATGATTCATTGATATAAGTATCATTAAACTAGTATTAATAATCTTTTTAAGAGATTGCTAAACAATATTTTAACTTTGTTTTATTAAGCTTTATGATTAAATTTATTAGAACAAATATATATATATATATATATATATATATATATATATATATATATAGATATATATATATATATATATATATATAACAAACTTCGTTTGAAAATTAAACTATATATTATATTTTTAAATTTACTTTGAGTTTGATAAACTGATGAATAAAAACACTATTACATTTTTATAAGAGAAAAAATATGTTTAAATTTTATAAGACTTAATTTATTTAGGATTAACAGATATGATTTCCTGTTAATTGAAAAATATTTATGAGCAGAATCAAAACAGTTTATTCTTTTTTGTATAATTTTAAAATGTTATCTCTCTAAACTTTTAAATCATTTTTATTCTTCCAAGATTTAAGATGAGTTGTTTATCATTTTTATAATCAAGTCGAGTGGATAGTGATAAATCGATAAGATACACCAATCAAAATATTAATATTATTGATTTAGGTAAAAAGAAAATCATTGTAATCGATTGTATGTTGTTCTCATTTTAAGTAGATGGAAGATTTGTATATTTATTTCCCTAAATCAATTGAAAAAAAAAAACAAGAATTTTATTTGAGTGGTAAACACTTTGGTGTTGTGGATACAAATTCGCATAAAACAAACTAATTTTATGTATGGAGAATTAACTTTCTTAAGTTTTAAAAATACAATTAAGAATCTTTGAATAAAATTTAATAAAAAAAATACCACTTGAATGATTAAATGAAATATTTACTATTAGATCAATTATAGCACATGTTATAAATCACAATACACGCAACATATAACAATTATTCAACTAAAAATGAAGCTCATAATCTTATCATTAAACAAAAAAAAAACTACAATTAATGATATAAACACAAATGATTTTGACTCGTTAAACTTACATTACTCGTTTATAATAGTTGAGTAGACTGATTAACTAGTTGAAATACGATGTATTCAATATTAAGCAATATAGTTACTATAAAAATAGGAGAATACGTTGGAGAAAAAATGTAAAAAATTCCTATAGAAGAAACTTGAGTATTTATAGAAATTAATAAAGTAGAAGAATTCCAATGAAATTCTTCACCATGTGACATGACTCAGTTGATACACAGTGCAAATCAGAAATCATAAAATTGAATAAAAAAAAAAAAGAAGAAGCAAGAGATAAGAACATTAATGGAAAAGGCAAAGCAATGATATGATAATAAATGCATAAAGGACGAGAATTTGAAAAAACAAGAGAAATGATAATGCCAAGGGCGGCGTTTTTTGTCCTTAACTCACCCCTTTCGTTACTCTCATCAATTATTCCAATTTTATTTCACCATGTGGATGCTTTTGTTATTTTTTTAATTGTTCTATATGCATTAATTATATTCTACTTTTTTAATTTCGTACATATAAAACTTCATCTTTTATAAAAAAATTAATTACACATTATATAATAAAATTATGGTTTAAACGTGTAATATCTACAAAATAGTGTAGGAGTAATGGTGTGTAAACTAATTTGTCCTATTCAATTCTTTATTTCATTCCATTTTTCTAATTTCGATCATTAAAATGTCATTTTAATACATAAATTTTAAATCTATTTCAATTTTAAAAAATTAATTTAAAGTTTTTTTATATATATATATAATAAATTTGTTTTATTTTAGTCGTTATAAAATTTTTAATATATTATTTTCACGTTTCGATATACTATTTTGTGTATGAAATTATATATCAATGAGTTATTCAATAATAATGACATAATAAATTTAATAAATAATAATTTATTTGATAATGAGTGAGACTGTATGTTTAATGAACAACATATCTTACTGAAATAAATTTTACTGAAATAAATTTGATAGGACTCTGATATCATTTTAAATAACTCAGTGTTATTAAAATAATTTGAAATGTGAGGTTTAGACTCATTTATTTATTTTAAACTTATTTATCTCTAATCAATATAAAATCTTCATATGTATTTTTTTATTTTATTTTTATTCATTTAAAAAGTAAAGTATATGATATTTTGATAAAGTAAAAATTGTTTGTTTCTACTAAATATTATGAAGATGTGCATTTTGCGTTAGTAAATGAGAGGATAATTTTAAAAATCATTAATGTGGTACATTTTTATTGATCCATGTGATCATGGTCAATATAAGATGACATGTTCAATTAAATTACAGGAATAAGTGTACCATTAAATCAATTAATGAATTGTTATGTCAATGAGTTATCGGTTAAAATAAATAAAAGTAGTGTAAATTGCTAAATAATATATTAACATATATACATATAATTAAGAATTGCTAATAATCAGTTTTAAGGTTGTATCAAATTTAAACAAAATGTAAATAGTTTATTGAAAAATATAATAGTTATAATTCAACTGATTAGTTCAAAATAAGAATGAATAATGAATAATGAGAATGTGATAGTTGATTGCAATTGACTTTTAATAATTGATTAAGCAGAATGCATAATTGATTATTTTGAAGGTAGTGAAAGAGCACTCACATGACATCAAAGAAAAGTTAAAAAGAAGAACGCTGAATTTGTCGTCTAACGCGCTTTTTAACTTTGTTTCTAACAACAAACAATGTCATTTCACACTCATACTTTGTTTCTTTGGTTTATTGTTTGGTCACTGTTTTAGATCATTTTAAACCTCACAATTTAATAATACTTTCGCTTAAACCACCTCACAAAACAAAAATTTAAAATTTCCAAATATACTTCTCAAAACACTGTATAATAAACTATTCTAATTCAACAGTTGGCTAATATTTCATTCTAGCTAGTTGCTTAAAAGCCGTAAATGATGATGGTTTTTATATAATTAAGTATTCCAACTGAATAATTACTAAAATTTCGTGTTAATTTGATTTGTTTAAATAATAGAATTATATACTTGTTGTGCTGTTCACGAGAGGTATAATAATAATTTATCTTGTACTAAATTAATTAGATTATACATTTTTTTAAAATGGGCATCTTCTATATTTCATTATTTTTATTCTATCCATAAACTATTTTTTTCTCCACTATTTTTAGAAATTCACGGTTTATACTATTTCAGATCATTTTAGAATACATTTTCAATATTTTAAACTTTATATGTATTTCGTTTCATCATATTCAATAGTCTAGTACAGTATAAAAATTGAGAACAAGGATAATTTAAATTTGCATTCTTCTTCCAACTCTTTAGCATGCTTTTTATAAATAAAAACTGTGACAATACTCTCATCTCTTAAGTGGATAATATTTTAAATATAATGATTAACTTTAATAATATTATCTCAGCAAACTCAAAAGTCAAAATATATTTTTTAAGATATTTCGATTTCTAATATTGTTACATATTATTTCTTCTTAACTTTCATATATGTAATGTCTCTAATAATTCATTACATTTTGTTAATCTTTTACTAAACATCTCAAACAAGAATTATACAAATACAATTATGTTTAAATATTTTTTTCAAAATACAATTCCATCTTATTAAGAGAAAAATAAACACACACATATTTCCTCAATTAGACAATTCTTAGACTCTCACTATTAGTTATTCTAAATGTAACATCATATGCTACCAATACACAATCATATGAATGAATTTGGTTGGAAATCACGTAGACAATAACATAGAGTAAGCTATAATGTCTTTTTCTTATTTTAAAAAAAAACATTATATATATAATTCAAACATTTCAAAAATTTAATCATTTACATTACACCCAATAGTTACACAATATAATTCATACTAAACATGTAAACTATTGAAAATTCACTCTATTTCTTGAAGATTCATGTGTACTTAAACTTGAAGATTTTGCTTTAGTCATATGACCTTCCACTCATCCAAATCATATATTTGGAATTAAGTTGTTCTTATATGACAAGATAACTTTTTACAACCAGTTTTATACTATTATCTTTCACACTGATCTAGATTATATAAATTTTCATCAACTTTCATCGTCTAAGTATCTTCGCTATGTGAGTTTGATAGTTAGTAAAGTTGGGATAATTTCATCAAAAAATCTTTATTCAACATATATCTTAAACCACTCAACATAGTATTTCCTCCATAAAAAATTACATTTACATCATACATACATCAATAAACATTACATAATAGATTATGTCTTACACTCTGACTCTATTCGGCCTCTCACACATATCCATGGTAGATTATGTCTCATGTCTCTACTCTACTGAGCATCACACATATCCACATTGGATTATGATTCATATCCTGATACTACTCAACCTCTTACACATATTCATTTATAAAATCTCAAACAATTGATTTTATGCTCAAGAATCTTCCTCTTTCACTCAACAAACACACGAAAACATCTAATGAGACAATTTTTCTTTTATCAAATTAAATTATAAGAATTTTCGTAATTATTAACGGTAACAAATTTGTTGGTAAACCCAAAATTACCAATAGAATTTAAGATTTAAATTGCCAACAAGCACAAACACATATACCGGATAGGATTAATTTTGTAGTTTTACTTTATTCCATTCAATGAATTTTCTAAGTCTTTTCATAGTCTCATATACTATTTTAGTGATTTCAGTATTTAACATTCAGAATGTACTAAAAATAAATTCACATGATTTTAAGTTCTGCACAAAACTAATTACTTTGCTCCACCACTTTTGTTACATTTAGTCTCACATTTATGATTGAAGTGGTTCACTATTTATTATAGATAAGACATTGTGAATGATAAAACTCTAAATTATTGATCCAATTTTAAGTTTTGCATATAACTTTTGACTTCATAATTAATAGTACTTTTATCATTCCACTTAATTATATTTAAAGATTTTTTAACTTTTTATATGAATTAAATGTCACATTTATTATTGAAGTGGTTTACTACTTTACCATTCCACTATAAATAATACCACTTTTATCATTCTAATATAATTGAAGGGCAAGAAGAAAAATAGTAGAAGTACAAGTTGTTACCATCTAATAAATAGATCTAATCTAATAATTTTTCCCACAGTCCCATTACATAAAGTATAGTACTATTCATCACTTTACAATACATTTTCAATGAATTTGTTAAAGTCAATGTATTCTTTTTAATATAGATTTATTTACAATATATTACTATTTTTGAAGGGAAAAAATGATAAAGGAAAATAAGATATTACTAGAATGAAATAATAAAAAGAATCCCAAATTGTGGTATGTCTCTTTATACAATATCATACATATGTGTGCAGGAAATTTTATAAACTTCTAAAAGATAGATCTAAAAGTCATTTCATATTTTAAAAGATAGATCTAAAAGTCATTTCATATTTTAAAAGATAGATCTTATGAATTATTTAACTTTTGTGTTACAATATATAAACATATCGGAACCACTTGTATTCTTTATTTTTTTTAATTTTTTAAAAGCATAAATACTTTTATTTAGTGTTTTAATGATACAAATATTGCAATGTATCGCCATAAATTTAATACATCACATAATATTAAAAATTAATTTTTTAATTATAATAATATAAAATTCAATTTATTTATTATAATATCATATTAAATTATAAAAATTCTTTCTTTCTATATATGTGTAATAAACATATTAAGTGTGATTTATTTTTTTTCTGTTCAAATCAAACTAAACCTTAATAAACATACAAAACCAATTCATACCAACCCAACAAAATTTATTAAGTGTGACATATTTTTTTCTATTCAAATTAAACTAAATCTTTTAACTAAACCAAGTTAATCATATGGCATAATAGATACTTCAGTTCTTTTAACTTCAAAAATGTTGGATGACAGAAAATATTGTAACTAATTTTGACTTTGATGTGACAAGTAAAAACTTTCTTTGAATGTTGAGAGATTCTAGAAAGAGAAAAATTTTAACAATTAGGGATAAAACTCACTTGAGACAACCATAGAAGAATGATATTCATTGATACAAATTGTTCAGGAAACTCAGTCAAATCTGCCTATAAAGAGCACAATCGTGGCATTTTTTTAGTTTAAAAATTATATTCAATCAATGGATATTTTTTCTTTATGCTAAATTAGTTTTTTTTTTCAAAACCAGGGAATCATAACATAAAAAACCTCTAGTTGCTCACTGACAAATCAGAGTATTACATTCCATTGCACATTAATAACAGGAAGCATTATACTCTCAATGAAAACATTTCAATCTCTATAGTTTTTATATGATTCACCCATTTATCCCTACCATTTATCCCTAAAAACACACATTTGTTGGAAATACTAACTGAAGAAAGGAGTAACTATGCACCTCTATGAAAAAACTCAGGTTCAGAGGATCGTTCCACATGAATCCTTCATCAGGCTATCCAACAGTAACTAAAAGTTCACACAACACAAGAACTCAATAATGAGAAATAGCAAGCACTGAAACAGTAGATAGTGAGAATAATCGATTAAAAGGAGTCAACACACAAATTAATGTGACTAAATGAAGCTGTAAAAGTCGAAAAAAACAAGTTTAAATAACAACAGAATCATCAGTACCAGCTGCTACTCATGCTTCATAGGTCAAACTAGAGAAAACAAACTAAAATGGACAGTCATTCCACTCTCTCAGAGAACTCGGTTTTTTCTGCTACTTCCTACACGCTTTACACCTCTTGTGCCTAGTTAAAAACACTTGTACAAGTTCTTCATCAGATTCATGCCTAGCTTTGAGCTGATGTATGTGTTTGAAAAAACTCCTGAAGCTGTGGCTGTGCCTGTGGCTGTGGAGGATATTGCTGTTCATACACCTGTGTCTGAGGCAGTGGCAGTGGCTCTGGCTGTTGCTGAGTCTCATCCCTCAATGCTGCCTTAAGATCCAAAGTTGACAGCACTTCCAGCTCTTGAATTGCTGCAATTGCAGTCACTGGGCTTTCATGGTTGAAGTATGGCTTAAGCATGCCAAGAGACTCCTTCACTTTGGTTTGCTGTAAATTAAACAAACACCAGATAGGTATGAAATATAATTCCTATCATAAATATGATAAACAATTCAACATTGAAATGGAAGACAATTTCAACTCACAAAGTGTTCAAGCTTCTTCCTTAGATCTTCATTAGCAGCCTTATGTGCAGTGATTGCAGCAGCAGTTGATCCCTGTTTCACAGACAATGAAGCAACTCAAGAGCAATTTTCACTATCAGGTATAACTGATCTATCTAAGTCACAAAAGATATGTAACTTAAATTCACAAAAAAAGAAATATTTTTTTAGAATATTGAGAACAAAAGATGCTTAAAAATCACAAACACGTGCCTATATTCTATATTACATAACACTCTTCAATCAAATTAAATAATCCAAATATTTTCAATCTCCAATCCAAAGTCCCCTCCCCAAACATAAATAAAATGGAAGAATGATACTGTAATGTTATATCAATCCACAAAGACTTCATTTGACTATTTTAGTAGACAAACTAGTATTAGAAATTTACTGTTAAAAGAATTTATTTACATAATTATATCTTGAAGAACAATTTTAAAAATTCTCTAAAATTGTTAATTTTGTTCTAAAAATAAAATAAACACATGACACCAGTAGGTGTCTTTGTTTTGATGTGAAAATCAATTTCATCTCACATTAAGTACACGTCTCAATCATGTCCAAAAGTTCAAAATTAACTTCACCAAAATCTAAAATAAATAGTCAGCAAAAGTAACATGCACATACTCCATTTACTGCAGAAGGCAACTCTGATGCCAATAAAAAGCTTCAAATATCACTTCAGACACATGTTATTATAGTAAAAGAAAATTATCTTTCTGCACGGCAATTCGAATCAAAACAAAGGACATCGAAACTCGTACGGACCACTTAGAAGAACGCATTACCAGACAAACATGCTCGCATCTGATACTCCTAATCTTTTTTCGTACAAACAACACACTTCCAAAGAGAAAACAAAGTAATCCTATATGAATTATGAAAAAAAAAGAAGACATTTTTGAAATTCGAAATTCAAATGGTTGAGAAAAAGATAAAATTGAAAGCAATCCAGATAATCTTTTCCTCTCTGCTTGCTTAATATAAAAAATATATATATGCATAATATATCTTTGTTGCAAAAATCACAAACTAAAACAACACATTTTCCTCTACATTTTCATTGCCAATTAATTGTTCACAAAAATAGTTATTTCAATTAACTAAGGCATTCAATATTCAATCTAGTCAGTACTTAAAGTATCACAGACCCAAAATAATCATATCTTTAAATAAGCTGTAAATGCATCTACCCTAGTCTTGGAAAGATGAGAAAAACATATAGGTGTCATGCATGAAAAGAACAAGAACTTCAAAACCTGATATTAAGAAACAAAATTACCTTAGGACGGCCCACTGGCCTTCTTGCAGGATTCTTAGCCCTTCCAACGGCAAGCTTTTGGAGCCTACCCGAGGTCATCACAGAAAACACTCCGCGTGGCCGTCCACGGCCACGGGCTGCACCACCGTCGGCGGCAAGAGTGAGAGTGAGCGGTGGAGCAACACCAGCAGGAACGATCTTTCTGGGGCGTCCTCTAGGTCTGGGGGACCCATTGGGCACAGAAACGGTTGGAATGATGGGCTGCATGGTGGGCTGGCCAGGAGCAACCGGAGAGGCAAAGGGGATTACGGAGAGGTTGGATTTGGCTTTAGGCGGGCGGCCCCGTCGTTTGAGCCCACTGGAGATCCCGGAGACGGATTTGGGCTTGGGTGGACGCCCGGCCCTCTTGGAAACCTTCGATTTCCCGGTGGAGTCTGGTGGGCGGCCTCTTCGGACCGGGACTGCGGAGCCCGGGCTCAGACCTAGAATCTTTCTTGGACGACCCGGGCCTCTTTTTCCAGACTGAGGAGCAGAGGCAGGGTTAGGGTCATCCGACAGGCCGAGAGAAGCCCAGACAGGGTCGGCGGTGGGCTGGGGCTTGGGCTTGGGGGGCCTGCCACGGGTTTTGTGGACTTGGGAGGGAGGAGATGGTGGAAGATTATCAGATCCGGGGAGCTTATATGATTTTTTTACCATGACAAGAAGGTTAACTGATCTCAAACGGTTAAGGTGGTGAGTGAGAAGAGCAGAGTGAGTGGTTGGAAGGTTCTTGTACACTTGCTGTATGTACTTTCCTATGGCGCGTTTGCTCGACCCATTTTTCTCCTTCAGAGCCCCAATAGCCGTGTATATCATCTGACACAACATCATCAAACAGTTGTGTGAGTCGCATGTTAGTGTCTGTCACAAATTCACCAAAACAAATAAAGAAATTCAGATTAACCGGTAAAGTAAAGTTACCTCGTCATAAGGTGGGTGGTTGGGAATGGAGTTAGCGTCAGCAGCCGTGGGCACGTGGTTGTTGTTGGGTGGTTCCGCCGTGAAGGGGACGGCGGTGGGCGGAGGCGGAGGGTCGGAAGTTGGGTCCATGGAGGGGAGGGAGAGAAGATTTGAAGAAGGGGAAATAGATTTATGAAAGAGAAAGAGATATGGGAAATGAGAGGGGTTAGGTCATTTGATAGGTGCGTTTTTCAGAAACAGAGACTCACTCACTTAAGATAGTGGCTCAATGCTGTCTGAATAAAGTCCTAACCGACGTTATGTCAGCAATGGAGCATTCTCCACCCTTGATTTTCTTTATCGCCTTCTTCTCTCCGTTGATTTCTTCTACAACCTTTTTTAAATTCGTTTCTTATACCACTTTTTACTTCCACTTTAGATGTGTTGAGTGGTAATAAATTCCAATAGATATGCAAATTTTATTAGGTTTTTGTTTGATAGAAGATATAGAGAGAAGGGAAACAAAAGGTTTTACTGATATTTTTGGTTTATTACTCGTGTTTACTTAATTTTTTTAACTAAATTTTTTAATCTTTGCTTTCTTTTTACATGTTCTTATTCATACTAGAGTAATCATTAACTCAATTTTTTACCCGAACCAAATTAATCATTTTGTGTCCAAATCTTGTTGGTGTTTAAATGAATCACATTCAATCCATTCATATTGGTTCATGTATGTATTGCAGCGTGAATTTATAAATTTAACTCACTCAACTCAACTTGATGATGTGTTCTACCCAATTTAACAAAACTATTTATCCTACTATATTTTAGAATTGATTCAAAGTAAATGATATACTATCATTGATTTGTCCTTTTTCTTATTGTAGACCTTGTTGTGGATCAAATATTATTAAAGCCATGCAATTTTCTAAATTAAGTTATGATTACAAATGTAGGTATGTTATATATTGATTTTGAATTTATTTAATATCTATTAGAATGTAGTTAATTATTTAAAGAGGCATGTGTACATTAAGAACAATCTTATATTTATGTTTTATTTTTTTATTTCAATTTTAGTTGAGTTTTTATTTGGTTATCAATCTTATATTTATTTTTATTTTTTATTTCAACTTTAGTTGAGTTTTTATTTTGTTATCTATCATCTAATAATGTTTAATTTTCATTAAAAATAATTGTTTAAGGAAAGATGAGTGTTAGTTAGACAATTATCTTATTGTGTAGGTCAAGTGTGCTCAATCATAATTAATGAGTTTGGTTTATAATGGGATGGTTGTTGGGGAAGAGATTATTGCATGTGACATTAATTATCTCCTAATAAAGACCAGGTGAATTAAGTCATTATCAAATTGTAGTATTTAGACTATTGTGTTATTAAGTAAAAAAAGTTACAAAATTGTAGTCTTTTTATGCACAAAATTTGGGCAGTTAGGCATAAAATTCAAAAGCAATATTTTGTAATATCAAAGAACGACAACTCATTGGTACATGTTTTCTCCTAGTTTATTTCTCTCTTATTCATAATCATTGTTTATTCTTGAATTTGGTTTTTTCTTTTTGTTAACCAGGTACAAGACTATTTTTGTTGTTGTGTGAGGAAAGGTCATTCGTGTTTATATAGAATACTTTATGTCATTAGATGATACTTATAAATACAATCAATTTATGTTTTTGAATATATATAATATTTGATTGTATATTTTATCACTAAATTTTCATAAATTTATTAATTAAACCATTTTTTGTGGATTTTACTATTAGAGTTTTTACTTGTGTACATTTTTGTTGTCAATATTACAAAATGATTTTTGTAACTTACTTTTTTTTAATGTCTTTGTGTTAAATCTCTTTTCACAAAAAAATTTACACTACCACCTCTTAACAATAAACTCAATATGCACATTAAAGGATAATATTTATTTTTGTAACTACTTTTGCACTTCTAACGTCAAAATGAGCACACATATCTCAGGAGTTATGTATGTGTGTGTTAGAATATTATTTGGAAACTGAGTATTTTTTAAATTAGGTAATTTCACATTTGTAAAAAAGTGTGAGAATATTTCAAAATAGCACACATATGTTCTTTTATTTTGTTGATATATCATCTAATGTTATACGCGTTTAATCTTGCATGTGATGAACTATTTTTAAAACTACTTGTAATACTTTTGCTTAAAACTTATGTTTGACCATGCAATCTTATAAATTTTAGTATTTTGATAATTAATATTGACATACAACCATAACTTGTTATTATTGAAATCATGGTTGTCTTAAACAAAATTATCACATAGACTTATATTTACTCATGATTAATATAGAATTCTATTAATTAATTAATCTTTATAAATATACACGCATTACAGTTTTTTTTCTTCAAATTTGTTTTACCTTAATGCACTTTAAATGATCTTACTTGCATTCAAGAGAAGTTTTCTGATTTTTTACTCAGTTAAATTTCTCACATTTACTAATGAGGTGATTGTGTGTTTTAACAAAGACAAGACACTTTAATAATATTGTTATTAGTTGCAAAGATTAGTCTAGGTTTTAAATTTACTCTACAATTTAATTTTAAATCTTTTTTACATACTAATGTACTTTATGAAATCCTAATCACCAACCTGGTTTCGTAAGAACTATTAACTCGATGAAGTAAAATATTTTTTTTTAGATTTGTACTGCCATCTTGTTTTCTTATTCATCTTTCAAACAACCAATAATCAAACAACATGATTTTGAATTTATTTAAATTTGTTGTACCTTAAATCAACTCAATTTCATTATTTTTTTTCATGTGAATTAAAGTTCCTGACTTACTATCGAGGGGGTATTTGTTTTAATACAAATAAGATACTTGAACCATAAATATTATTGTAGGTTGTGTAGTTTTCCTATGAAAAAAAAATGCCATATAAAGACCAAATCACTCAAATTTGAGAGAAAAATATAAATATTATCATTTGTGTTAAATTTAGGTCAATATTGCATTTTACAGTTTCTTTTATTAGAATCATAATCATCAATATGCTTGCATGAGATGTTACAATGGTTGAAATGTTATCTAATTAAATGATAATCAATTTGATATATGGAAACAAATTATAGTTTTTGGCTTTCTTATCGAACTTATGTACAACCAATAACTAAACATACTATTTGATTTTGAATCTTTTCGAATTTATTCCACCTTAGTGCTCTTTAAATGAATGTAGTTACATTCGGGTTTAGTAGATTTTTAGGCTTTAATTGTGCTTTTCATATTAATTAAACCTACTAACCTCATTGGCATATAATAGAAAAAGGGCAATTTGAATATGTTGAATTGTACAGGGGTGGAGATGGAAGATACGGGGTGTGCAAAAAAAACTCTTCAAAATGATCATTTTACTCGGTTCGAAAATTTTTCAGAACATTTTTTTTTTTGGAATTTTTGGATAAAGATTTATAGAATGAGAATAGGGTTTTTGAAATGTAAAAAATACATTTTAGAATAAAATTTTCGGAACAAACTTTTAAAATAGGTTTTTCAGGACGTAAATAATATCTTTCGTTATGAGTTTTCATAATAGTAAAATGCGTTCTATAAAGAGCTATTCATAACTCTTCTCTCTCAAGCGTTTTTTTTTCTCTTCTTTTTTCTTTGCAACATGAATAATAGTGTAGTGTAGTGAGAAAATATATTTTAATATTTTTTTATCAACATGGAGGTGCAGGAAGCATAAATAGTTTAATAATTATTTTCAAATAAACAAAAAAAAAATATTACGTCCAATTTTTCAGACCAAATTCTGTTTGTTGGGAGACTATATAAAAATATATGACTTGCAAAGATCTGAGAAATATAAAATAAAACACCTTTATCTCATTTAGATAACCATAATCAATCACACAAATACTTCGTCTAGCTTATTAAAATAATACTTCTTATTTATTAAAATCATAATTAGGTGTCTAAAAATGTGTTTCTAGATAATGATTTCATTTTTGGATAATGATTTCGCCTTCTTGTGAATGTAACTTTCACAGATAAATTATAGATTTAAGTTATTTTCTTCTGTAATTTTGTATTTATTACAAAATTGTATGAAAATAGTTAATGAATAATTCCATCTTTAAATTAATAGCAAGGATTTCATTTAAAAATAACTAGCGAATATACATGTTGTCGTGTCTGTACGTGTGTTTGCATTTTTTAATTTTTAAAAAATTTAAGTTAAGACCAATAACAAATATATAATTAAATTTTACAATAGTTATTAAATGTAAAATAAAAAAAATAAAATATGCACACACAAAAATTTAAAATAATGATATAAGATAAAAGAAGTTTTTAGAATAAAGATAAAAAGTAAATTATTTATAAAATAATTAATTTTTAAAATAATTAAGAATAAAACTGGTATTGTGAAATTTAGACACAAAAAATAATGCTCTTTAGACATCCTAGACATGACAAGATGTTATAACACACTAACGATGCACATGTGTGTTTGTATTTTTTAATTTTCAAGAAATTTAAGTTAACATCAATAACAAATATATAATTAATTTTTGAAATAATTGTTAAATATAAAATTAAAAAAATAAGATATGCACATTTTTTTAAATAATAATTTATGACAAAAAAGATTTTTAAAATAACGGTTAAAAATAAATTATTTATAAAATAATTATTTTTTAAAATAATTAAAGATAAAACTGATATTATAAAATATGAACATAAAATAATAAATCTATTTATATATTTCTATAAATAATAATAACGTTATATTAAATATTAATAATAAAACATAAATCCATCTAAAATATTGCTAACTTTTTTTTATTTTAAATACCCCGACGCATTTTTTTTTATATTTCAAACTATTTTATTCCAACTTTTAAAATATTAAGACGAAAACCTTATTATATTTATGTGAATTCAAATATAACTTGTGGTAAATGATTAACTGTGATAGATAATTAAATTAAACTATCTCTAGACTAGAATAGCTAAATGAAAATAATTTTCTTTCTCAATTATCTTATTTTATTTTAAGATTAAAATATTTTTAATAATAAAATCAAAAATTATCTTTATCTTAAATTTTTATACACTTTAGTCTATAAAATAAATAAATATAGTTCTCATATTTTAATTTATACACTTTAGTCTATAAAATAAATAAATATAGTTCTCATATTTTAATTGAGATAAATTTTTTTAGCATGTCAAATAACATTTAAAATTTACATTACTCTTTAACTCAAATATCATATTAAAACATCATTTAATATTTAAATTTTTTTAACATAATTAAATACTAACATTATAATATTCATCGGTCATCATATAAATTTTGTAATTTTATTAAAATAATATATATATATATATATATATATATATATATATATATATATATATAGATTTATTTTTTTTTCTTTTTCCATCTTACCGTCCAATCTAATCATAAATTTGAAAATTTTCTAAATCTCTAAATCTATGACATAAAAACCACACAAAACGAAACTTAGTTATTATTTGAACAAAATTTAGGTAACAGAATCATTCATTATCAAGCTTAAATAACATAGAACCTTAATTTATTTAAAAAATAAAAAACAAAAAATCACTTTTGTCAGTTTCACGTGGGTTAGTGTGCTTTATGAGTGTTTATGGCAATTCGTTTCAAAATTGGATTCATTTACTCGTATTTTATACCAAACACTACCTGTCAATCATGTTATTTGCCACCTAATGCATTCTTTTTTATTATTTAAATTTTATTCTCTCTTTGACATTCTTTTTGTTTTAAAATATATATTCTAGCCGTGATTTAGTATTATATATTTGCAGAATTTATTTATATTTTAACATACTAATATACTTAAAATAATTATGTAAATTAAAATTGTCAGTGTTCACGTAGTCTTATCCCCTTTTGCATTCATTCAGCTATTTAAATAGTAGTAGACTTTACAACCAAATTTTGAAAAAAAAAAAAATAGATCACAACAAATAAAGGAAGCAAAAATTGGAAAGTGAGATGGAAGGATAAAACGTATGATTAAATTCAACAAATAAATAGCTAAAATAAATTAGTTTAATGATTTAATTGTGTCATAAGTGCAAAAGGTATTTATCCGTAATACATTTTTATAAGAAAACTTTAATTAATACTTTAAATCAAGTTTATGAGAATAAATTCCTTGGTCACCGTTCAAGATTAATTTGAAAATAAAATGTATGACAGAGAGGGATTATTATTCACGCATTAATTTGAATATTTTAAATTTTAAAAAAACTACTTTTAAATAAATTGAATAAAACCATCACATACTATAAGACGATTTTTTAAACTTGTGAACTTTTTTTTATCTTGATCAATGAGAGCACAACTTGTTAAATTTTAAATTTCTTATTTTTTTAATAAATTTTAATTTTTATTATTTTAATTATTTAAAATACATTTTTAAAATTCATTAATTTAGTTTATTTTTGTAATTTTCTCATCCAAACGAAAATTTTAAATTCTTCAAAAAATAAATAAATTAATATCTTAAATTGTCTTATCTAATTACCATAACAAAGATGCCATTAATTATTTCTAGTAGTACATTTTAAGTAGATAAGTTTACTTGTAGTAAATTAAAATAACTTTATTTTTAGAAGTAGCTTAATTTCTATATCAAAAGTAGCTTTTTTCTTTCTCTCTCCGTCTATAAATGATTCTATAAATTGTTTGAATATATATATATATATATATATATATATATATATATATTTTTTTTTTTACATTATTAGTACAAGATAAATAAAATATTTTAATGACATGGAGTAAACTTTTCTTTATTGATTAATAAATACGACCACTGTTATATTTTTCAAAGATCAATTAAACACATGTTAACTCCTTTATATATATAATACATTTATTAACAAACCAGAAACAACTTAAAATTAATTAAAATATAAAATGTTTAATATTAGTAGCATATTTTTATTATAATTCTAAACATTCCATTATTTTTGTACTTATTATCTTCTTAATTACCAGAATGTAAAAGAAATTTATTGCTTAAAAAAGATCCGAATACGCCATCATCAATCTGTGTTCCGACATCCAAGTCCTAATCCTTTGTCCCTAACACCTCATTCACACGTCATTGCAACATTCAACCTTGTTCTCAAAGGCAAGTAAGTAATTACCACGTTAACACACACATGCCAAAACAAAACCATGTAAGACACTCCTATGATCTCTGTCTGTCGAAGACAACACACGCTTAATTATCTTACACCCTGTTGCACACATCATCTCTGTCCGAAGCAAAAGCTGTGATCTTTCTCTCTCTTTCTCTCTCCGTTATGTATTAGCACCGGCCAATCATTGTGGGTGTGTGTGAACGGTGATGGATATAGAAAAAGAGAGAAAAAAGAAAAATTAATAAATAATAATAGGAAAGTGTATTGTCGTAAAAAAAAGAGGAGGGAGAGAAACCGAAAAGTAAAGCAGGGGCGTTGAACAACAAGATTAAAAAACGTAACAGAGATAATAATAAAAAATAATAAATAAAAGGGGTTGGTTTGGTCGGGAGGAGTTGAGGAAGCAGAGAGAAGGAGAAACGCACAGAGGAGAGTGCATTGAGTCAAAGGCGATCAAAGAAAGAGTGAAGTGGTAATAATCTATGTGTTGATATACATGGGTGGTGGAGGAACGCTCGTGGAAGGGCTTCGACGATTGTTTCAACGACGCGCTTCTAGCTCTGCTGAAAACCACAACAATGCCAACAATAGCCGCGTCCACGTGAGAGATTTACGCGCGCAGTTGTCTTCCATTCCCAACCACGACCACCTCGTTGACCCTAATTTCGATTTCTCCACCTTGAAGCCCATCAAAGTTCCCGCACAAATCCCCTTCAGACCGTCTTCTATGGATCATCACAAAAAGGTTCTCTTTTTCATCGCCCCCTTCTCCTCTTTTTTCTTACTGCCATCTCTTTTCTCTTGTCTTTTCCTTTTCTGTTTCACTTCTTCTGTTGGGTACTGCTTTAGTTTCGCTTTTTTTTTTTTTTTCTTCTTTTTTTTCCCTTTTTTTTTTTTTTTCCAATCCACCCCTTTATCTTCTTGTGTGATTGCTGTTTTTGTCTTCACGTTTGCCCGATCAATTTGGTTGTACCTTTTTCTGTCTGTCTGTTTCTCTCTCTGACAAGATTCCAGTAATTACCTGATGCAAAAGAGAAGAGGCATAACCACTTTTCTTAAAGTACTACTAGCTAGATGAGGATGTACGAACCAAGAAGGATTAATTTCTTGGATCAAGATGAGTCAAGATTTGAATCATCCACGTTTAACATGTGATACTATCGGGACAAGATTTCCCTGGATGCAGGAAACCCGTGAGAAATGAAAAAAAAAAAAAAATAGTTCTGGGGTTTGTGTTGTGCTTATGGAGATAAAGTACCGAATTTCATGACATTGTTAGTTCATTAGAATATTGTGTTCTTTCTTGATGAATTATTTTTTTCTGTATTTCGCACGTTTAATAAGTTATAGTCTTCAACTTATGTTTCTTATGGTTTATGGTTATCAATCAGGGTGCTCCAGAGTCTGAGTTCTTTACTGAGTATGGAGAGGCAAGTCAATACCAGATCCAAGAGGTTGTTGGAAAAGGAAGTTATGGCGTTGTGGGTTCTGCCGTTGACACTCACACAGGTGAAAGGGTTGCAATCAAGAAAATTAATGATGTTTTTGAGCATGTATCCGATGCCACACGGATCCTTAGAGAAATTAAGCTCTTGCGGTTGCTCAGACATCCCGATATTGTGGAAATTAAGCATATTATGCTTCCTCCTTCCCGGAGAGAGTTCAGGGATATCTATGTAGTGTTTGAGTTGATGGAATCTGATCTTCATCAAGTAATCAAGGCCAATGATGATCTTACACCTGAGCACCACCAATTTTTCTTGTACCAACTTCTAAGGGGCATGAAATATATTCATACAGGTATTATATCCTTGTTAGAACTAGCTCACTTACTTTTTCAGATAGTGATTTTAAACCAGTGTAGCATTTTCTTGCAGCAAACGTGTTTCATCGTGATCTGAAGCCAAAAAATATTCTTGCTAACGCTGACTGCAAACTAAAAATATGCGATTTTGGGCTTGCTCGAGTTTCATTCAATGATGCTCCATCAGCTATATTCTGGACTGTGAGTAGTACACCATCGTGTGGTCATGTTGGACTGTTACATTGATCAATTATGTTCTTTCTGAGTTTTAAGAGTGGTGGAAGTTGTAAATTGTATTTTAGATTTCTCCCAAAACCTATGGCTGATTTACTTTTTCTACTTTGAATAAGGATTATGTTGCAACTCGGTGGTACCGTGCACCTGAATTATGTGGTTCTTTTTTCTCAAAAGTAAGCTTCTAATTTTCTTTTAACAACATATTTTCGTGGTTGTATATAATATAAGCTATTGAACATGCTTGGTGTGTTGAATTAAGCTTCCAATTACAAAATTCTTGTCTTTTTTTCAGTACACCCCTGCAATTGATATATGGAGCATTGGATGCATATTTGCAGAAATGCTCACTGGGAAGCCATTGTTTCCTGGAAAAAATGTTGTGCACCAATTGGATCTCATGACTGATTTGCTTGGCACTCCTCCTCCCGAGTCCATTGCAAGGGTTAGTATATAAAAATCTAATTTGAAGTTTTGTGAAATCAATAGGGCAGGCTTGTGTTGTGACATGGTTTATGGCTTTCTCCACTGTATACAATATTCTCTAAGTATATAAACTTGTAATCTTAATTTTGCAGATTCGAAATGAAAAGGCCAAAAGGTATCTCAACAGCATGAGAAAAAAGCAACCAGTTCCACTATCCCAAAAATTTCCAAATGCAGATCCATTGGCTCTCCGGTTACTGGAGCGGCTACTCGCATTTGACCCTAAAGACCGACCATCAGCTGAAGAGGTTGGTCTCCTATTCCAAGTTGGAAATTTCATTGATAATCACCTATGACGATATTTCATTATTTCTCTTATGCTTGTGATACCAGGCATTAGCTGATCCTTACTTCATTGGTTTGGCGAACATAGAGCGTGAACCATGCACTCTACCCATTTCAAAACTTGAGTTTGAATTTGAGAGAAGGAAATTGACCAAAGATGATGTCAGAGAGTTGATTTATCGAGAGGTATGATCGTAGAACATTTATGTAACTCCTGCTTCAATCAATTGTGTTGTACTCTTTTTTTGTCCTGTGATAATAATTCTTTAAATATTTAAAGTGAACAGATTTTGGAGTATCATCCTCAAATGCTCCAAGAACATCTTCGTGGAGATCAAACTAGCTTCATGTATCCAAGGTAGATGTGCTACAATTAATATCCAAAGCACTGTTTATAGTTATGTCACAGGGGACAAACAGTAGTTCTTCAATACTAAACAAGATACTAAGCCAACTTTTACTGCATAACGTCTACTGGCACCTAATTTTAGCAAATACTTTCAAAATCTCATTTCCTTTTGAATATAAATTTTATTAATGCTAATCTTTAGAGTTAAATTTTCTACCGAATACAACATTTCTGACGGCTAATTTTCCATTTACGTTCCGCACATCATCTAAGAACTCTAACACGGAATATGAGGTTCTTTGAAATTGAAGCTGTCATTGTTTTGGTTATTAGTTGGTAATTCTATGTTATCTTGTTTCATAGTGGGGTTGATAGGTTCAAGAGACAGTTTGCACATCTTGAGGAGCATTATGGGAACGGTGAACGAAGCACTCCATTGCAGAGACAACATGCCTCCTTACCTAGGCAAGTCTTGGTTAAACATTTGGTTCAAACTTGTCCAACATGTTCAAATACTGGATTACCAACTTACACATTAAACAGTATTTGTCTTGTTTTTTTTTTCTCTTTTTTTGGAGATTTCAGTGGTTTCATAATTGTTATTACTCATGGATTCTAATCTTAGTTCCAGTTTATTAGTGTCTGTTCTAAGATGAGTTTGGCAGAGAAGTCTGTGAACCTTTTCTATGGTATTGTGAGAGTTATATGCAATTTTACTTTATGCAGAGAGAGAGTTTGTGCTCCCAAGGATGAAAGTAAACAACAGAACGATATTGAAAGTGTTCCAGGGTCTGATGCGACAGGTACTCAAAATGAAACCTCCAGATCAAACTACAGTGCACGTAGCTTGTTAAAAAGTGCGAGTATTAGTGCTTCCAAGTGTGTAGTTGTGAAACAAAATAAAGATCCAGAGGTAGTATCTAACTCTATCTTTTCAAATGCATGCCTTTATTAAGTGAGAAATTGTTAAATGGTTTAAAAACATGATATACATGAGATTCCAACCAATCTTTAGTAACAAAACACATGTAAACGCATTCTTCACTTTAGAATTGGAACTTCACGGTTTTGGACCTCATAAAAGTTTCCTCCTAGTTAGAGATTTTGAAATATATGGAATAATTGGTCGCAATTTGTGTTGTGAATAAAATATATTGATGTAATTGTGTATTTGTTTTGCATTAGCAAGAGGCAATTAAGGAGATAAATGATGAGACGATGGATGAAGTGACAGATGTTGCTGCCCTCCATGCTTGATTTTGATTATGGTGTTGCTTCGTACCTTCTTCCATGCTCTGATTCTTTGAACAACGAGAGAGAGGTGGTGATGGTGGTTTGAAGCACTGTTAGTGCTAGAAGAAGCTCGTTTTAGGACTCAGCTCGTTAGTCATGGTCATCAAATGCCATTTTTATTGTGTTACTGTTGTAGCCATTTATTTATTGTGTTCGCCAAACACACTGTATACTAATCACTCATGTTTTATGTTATTAGTTTGAAACAGATCGAAAGGAAATAATGTTAGAAAGAAAAAAAAAAAACTCTGCAGTTTACTGTAGGGTGTGCAATTGAAGTATGTTAACTTTGATTAAAGATATTAATTGTTTGCGTAATAATTTAGGCTTATTGCTTGCACTTTATTGGGCTAACATGTCAAGTGGCAAGTAGTGTAGGTCCACTCTAATAATTTTTATACATTCACGACATAATATACCTTCACGACATAAAATATCTTCATATATATATATATATATATATATATATATATATATATATATATATATATATATATATATTAAAGTGTACTTTTCTAAAAGAAAGTCTCAAAATAAGCTATAATTAAATCATTTTGTCATTTGTAAAAGAGGAGTGTACAATTTACTTTATTTATTTCAAATAAAAAATTATCAAATTTATTTGTTATTGTATTATTTTTAATTTTGTAATGATTATTTATTTGTCATGAAAAAATATTTTATATTTATTCAATTCAAGAGAGGGTACACGATTTATACTTGCAATTAGGTTAATTTTTGTCATATTTCACACTGTCACCAATAATCCCCACAAGAACAAATACCCTCACTGAAGTGGTGAAATCGATGAGAATCCCTTACGATTATAAACCTTCCAACAATCTTGGATATGTGTTTGATGGCATTATGGCAGTCTTCACACACTCGCAAGTTTTTCATGACACGTATTGGTCTATCAGCCGGTATAGTCAGAATTCCAAATGCTACAGCTAATTTTTCACTGTGATACTTTAGCATATGCTTCTTCTCCTCCTCTTCCACATCATGCAAGACCAATTTTGTTGAAGGAACATACCCTTCTTGTTTCATTCTTAAATCTAACTCTTCCAAGAAGGCATATATTCTACTTTTCTCTGGGTGAAAACAATCCCCAACTGTGAAAGTATGAATATTGTTATGTACCTCAACCCAACTACACCCTGGTGTTTTCTGAACACCAACTTCCCTCATTTTCAATCTAATTTTACTAACATCGACCCATCTTCCTGAAGCTGCATATAAATTTGAAAGAAGAACATACATTCCCGAGTCATTAGGTTCCATCTTGAAAACCATCTCAGCAGCCTTCTCACTCAGTTCCATATTGCCATGAATTCGGCTTGCACCTAATAGAGCTCCCCATGTTGCAACATCTGGCTCGAAAGGCATGTTTCTGATTAAGTTCTGTGCTTCTTCCAGACGACCTGCTCTACCAAGAAGATCGATCATGCAAGTATAATGTTTTGAATTTGGTTTTACTCCATAATCCTTATCCATTGAATGAAAATATTCTGTACCCCTGTCTGTCAAGCCATTATGACTGCAAGCTGACAGCACGCCAACCTGAAATATTATTAGAAGAAGAAGCGATATGATGTTTCTTGTAGAACAGGGTCAAAAGGCAAGCTAGTGCATTATAGATAAAATACTAAAATTAATGACTCATTCATAATTGATTTGCTAGTTCTTTATGATTATGATCATAGTATTTGTGTAAAAAACAAGAAACAACCCAAGCAACTATTAATTAGCTGAAAGATGGGAGTAACTTTGGAAATGATAATACCAAATAGAGGAGGGAAACAAAATTTACACTGCTTGCATTACGCGTATCAATGCAAAAGGGCTACCTATTTGACAACTTAAGAGACCACGTCACAACACATATATGATTTTCCTTTGCAGCAGAACTTCTTCCCTGTATTTCGTGCATTCTAACATAATTTTACTATCCATGTTAAAGATATAGTGGAACAAAGGCAGAGTGAAGAGATGGGCAAGGAAAAAAGTTGTAGGCATGTAGTCTATTTATATAACTAAAAGTGATAGAGAGTTACTCATAAAAATTATGCTATTTCTCTTGTTCCATCTGCTTTTTGCCGTACTTCCAATAAAGTATTTCGTCTTCATTAAAAGAATGCACTAATATATATGATATATATTGCATAGCTAAATAAGGGAACTCAACTTTACCCACACAATATAAGGCAGGGGTGGAGTGGGGACATCTTGCCACTAAAACCAACAAATTTGTGTTAAAGATGTGTCATTAGTATATAGCACGAATATATTTCCGCTACTTAGGTCAGTAACATTTTTAACTTAAAACCAGATATTATGCAGATGGCATTTTCATTTCGGACAAATGACAAAGCAACAAACAATACACTTCTACGGTGAAAATAGATATTTGATAAGAAAACAACAAGTTTTGTTCCCTTCTTGGAAACAGCCCGGATTTCGAGAATCCCTAGCAGCAACCCAGGTATTTCCTTAGGAGACGATGAAACTGTATTAAGTATTAAACCCTAAAAATTTATCAGAAAATTGATTTATAAACCTCTAAGTTAAAAATAATTAAGTGAAAATTAAGCAATAATGACAAGTTTTTGCAAAAGGAAAAAATAGATAAGGAACAATTATCCATGCATAAGAAGTGCGTAAAATATGTTTACCATGGTAATCTCATCAGGTTTAACCCCTGCTGTGATCATTGACTCAAATACTGTTAAAGCCAGCCTGCCAAATCCATGCCTAGCATAACCAGATAACATTGTGTTCCAAGAGACGATATCTTTATGTTGTATTCCTTGAAACACTTCATAAGCTTCATCTATGCAGCCACATTTACAATACATTCCAACAAGTGCATTCCCCACTAAACATCCGTTCTCATACCCTGTCTTCACCGCCTGACCATGAACTTGTTTCCCTAACTCCAAAGCAGCTATATCAGCACATGTGCTCAGCGCACAACAAAAGGTAGATCTATTTAAACCTTCTCCATCTCGTTTCATCTCCACAAGCATGTTCATAGCTTCTTCATAGTGACAATTCTGAGCATAACCAGCAATAATAGCTGCCCAAGATACAGAATCACGCTCAGGCATCGCATCAAACAAGTTCCTTGCTTGTGCTACATCACCCCCCTGACAATAACAGCTTATCATGATATTCCACGAACCTGTATTTGGAAAAGGCATTGCATCAAACAATTTCCTTGCCATGTCAATTCTCTTGTATTGCACATAACCAGCAATCATTGTATTGTACGACATCTCTCTTCTCTGTGGCATTTCATCGAAAACTGTCCTCGCTTCATCCAACAATCCATTCTGCACATAGGCATGCACCATTGCTGTCCACGTGAAAACATCCCTTACTGGAGACTCCGCAAATAATCTCCTAGCCTGTGACAAATCTCCATCCTGTGCATAACCTGAAATCATGGTATTCCAGGAAACCACATCCCTAATAGGCATTTGATCAAAAAGAAGCCTAGCTTCGCCTAACATGTTTCTCTTCACATACCCACCCATCAAACAGTTCCAAGAAATCAATTCCCAGTCTAACTTGGACTCAAACAAGTGACTGGCCTCCTCGAGTCTCCCACTCCGAACATATGCTGCAAGCAACCCATTCCACGAGATGGAATTCTTGTGAGGCATCTTATCAAAAACTTCCCTTGCCTCATCAACGTGCCCACTCCGGACATACCCAGACAGCATTGCATTCCAGGAAACAACATCCTTTTCGGGCATTGAGTCAAACATCACGCGAGCATCACGGAGTCTGCGGTTCCTGAGGTAGCCAGTAAGCATTAGATTCCAGGAAAACAGGTCTTTGTGGGGCATTCTGTCAAACAGGTCCCTTGCAAGGGAGAACTCTGCGTTCCTCAGGTACCCAGATATCATGGCGTTGTAGGAGACCGAGTTTCGAAGCGGCATGGTGTTGAAGACTCGGAGAGCCAAGTCGCAGTGGCCATTGCGCATGTGGGTAGAGATGGCTTTGGTGCATTTCACAATGTGTGAGTCTTTCTCTTTCAGATGGGGTTTCGGAAAATTGGTGGGTCGTTGAAGTTGAAAGTTGCTGCTGTGTAACTGTCTCAAGATAAACTTCCCGCGCATCGTTTTTGTGTCATACTATATAGTGATTGTATTTTAAATAACCAGGAATCATATTTTGGATGTTAAGGTTGTTTTCTAGTTTAACGATGTTATGTTTGAGGAAAATTTATGACAGCTTTTAGTCGTATGTACGAGAATATTTCACTATTAAATTTTCGCAACTTGTTGTTATAAGATGTGTTATTTTTTAAGAGATTTTAAAATATTGACAATGAGAAAATAAAAAAATAAAAATCATTTAAAAAATACCTTTTAAGGTCGTAAGAAAAAGTTATCACAATTTAGTAGTCAAAAAATTATTTTTTGATTATTATTTCAAGACCATAATGCGTTATTTTACATAATTTACTCCTTAATTTGCGTTTGCAAAAGTTATAAAATGAAAATTATTGACCAGATAAAATGATTTTGTAGTATATAAAGAAGTATAAACTTTTTATTTTATAAATTAATAATGTAAAATTGAGTTAAATTTAAAATCTTAATGTTATGTTTTAATGAATTATATTTGTGTCTTTGAATAGTTTTATATCACATTACTTAACGGTGCATAAGAGTGATTATTTATTGTAATGATATATTAGTATTGTATTAAGATCATCAATGTTATATTTTAGTGACATAAGATATTATTTTTATACTTTTCTTTACATAATGGCATAAATGTTATAATTTGTTTTAAGGTTTAACTTTCTTATTAACATTTTATTTATAAAATATAAAGGTTAGACCAAATTTAAAAAGTACATATTATGTACCTAATCCATCGATATAGTTGTAAAAAAGAAATACATTTAGTTATTTATAAATAATTAATGTTATTTGTTCTTTTGAAAATGTAAATAATTTTTCTTGTTGATGTTAATTGTTAGTTTTATGGCAGGAGAGTTAAACTTTGAGTCTTTCCTACACTCTTTTCTATCTTTTACCACCTATACCAACCTTATAGTTCAAAATGAAAATATAATGTGAAAACAACATTTATTTTTAACTTTATCTCCAATCACACGAAAATTAAAGTAAACAATAAAATTCGATTCAAATATATTCTCACTCAAACCAAAAATTGTTGTCAAAGCTAAAAAAAAAATATAGAATTAACCTTTTTTTAACTAGAATTTTGATCATATGATGAATTATAATCAGTCATTTTAAGAGAACGAATATTATGTTGAGATTTTTAGAGTGTCTATTAAATTTTATATTATGTATAATATGTATTGACTTTACTAATATTAGAGTGATGTAAAAAAAAATATAGGTGGTGAGAGTTGGATCAAATTTCCTTTTAACCTAATATGTGATGATGTGAACAAAAATTGTGTTTGTGTGTTCTTGTTATGTAATTTTATTATTGTAACAACTTATTAAATAAATATGTCATATGCAAATTGTTTAATCTCACTCGAAATACATGTCTTTCATTTATGAAATGAAATATAGTCATTTGGACAAAAAATTACGTACTTAATTTTGATATATACTTATGTATGAGATCTAAATAACTTGTATAAAAGTCTATACAATAACAATGTAAAAAAGAATCTCAACAACAAAATAATAGAAAAAAATAAATATAAATATTATGATTTTGTTTCTTTTATTTTATTTTGGAAGTTATGTAGATATAATATATTGCGAAAAGGAAGGATAATGTAAATATATCAATTATTTTGATGTCTGAGTATTATTTTGTGTCATATAGTATAAAAAAAACCGTAATAATTAACTCTGAAGAATAAAACGCAAAGAAAAATCTTTTAACGGAAAAAACCTCATTTGCCACATATTTAAACTGAAATATAAATGAGTAACATTATTATTGTTATTATTTACATTATCTCTTCTTTTAATCAAAGCTTAATCTATTTTATATTTTTAATAATTTATTTAAAATTCTCTTCTTTATCTTTCATTCTTTCTAATCCAATAAACACAAACCAATTCAATTTCATTTTCTCAATCACCTAAATTTTCAAAACGTTTCACCTAACCAAATTCAAGAAAATAATCTAATAGGAGCAATTGCAATATGTTCAAAGGAGGCAATTTACGATGTCGTATGCTTCCATTTTCATAAAAAATTTTAAACTACAAATAGTTTGCAAAGGACATTTTTGAAAACTTTAATATTATTTATATCATCATGAATTCAATATTGATTTTTGCATCAAATAAACCTGATTCTGCAAAAAGTAATTTTACTAATGATTATATTCTCTATTCCATTCCAAAAATAAGCAATCAAATGATACATTTAAAATTTTATCGTAATCAGAAGAAAAAAGAAAAAAAAAAAGCAAAGAAGGGAATGTGCAGTTTAAATAAGCGAAGCTCCTTTTTCCCATGTCGTGTCATCAATTTTTAGCGCTCGAGTTCGGTGGGACCCACCGCGTTTGAAAATTGAATCCACAAAGCAAGAAACGAAATTGAAGAAAAGCTCCCAAAATTTAATGCTCAAAAGAATAAACAATGATCACTGCAAAACACAGAAACTACACTAACCTTTCTTTTTCTTCACTGTCTTCGGTTTCAGTTCACGAAAATTCAAAAAAAACTGAGAGAAGAGAGAGAGAGAGAGAGTGATGGGTTGCGTTTCTTCCAATCTTCTCAACCAAGACGAAGAATTCACCCAACTTGGTTCCTCCGCCTTGGGCCACCACATCGTCTCCCTCACCTCCACCACCTACGGCCTTCTCACCCTCGACCCGCCGCCGCACACCACCACCACCACCACCACCCCTTCTACACCACCGTCACGTTTCACCCTAGCCTCTCTTTTCCCCTCCGAGCCAAACTCCGAACCCAAGTCCCTCTGGTCCGAACCAAGACCCTTCCAATCCGAACCCGAGATAATCAACTCATGGGAACTCATGTCCGGTCTCGACACCGAAAGCTTCCGCTTTTCCAAAGAAAACTCCAACCCTAACCTCCTCACACCGACCAAACCCGGTCCAACGCCGCCGAACCGGTTCGAGCGAATATGCCCCCGGGGCGGCGAAAACCGCGTGGTGATCTATACGACGACGTTGCGCGGCGTGCGGAAAACGTTCGAGGCTTGCAACGCGGTGCGCGCGGCGTTCGAGGCCCTGGGCGTGGCTATCTGCGAGCGTGACGTGTCGATGGACAGCGGGTTCCGGGAGGAGCTGAGAGGGTTGCTGAAGGGGAAGCCGAGAGAAGCGATGGTTCCTCCGAGGGTGTTCGTGAAGGGCCTCTACATCGGCGGCGCCGAGGAGATGCTGAAGGTCGCCGAAGATGGTCTTCTCGGAGAACTGCTTAAGGGGTTGCCGAAGAAGAAGGTTGGTGCCGTTTGTGAGGGTTGCGGGGACATGAGGTTCTTGCCTTGCTTCAACTGTAATGGCAGTTGCAAGAGTGTTGTTAAGGATGGGGGAAGGGTTTTTGTTGTTAAGTGTCTCCATTGCAATGAAAATGGCTTGATCTTGTGCCCTGTTTGTTCTTGATCACTTTTCTGCCATAATAATACTCACTCTCTTCGTGTAATCATTGCTTTTCTTGTTGCAGATGTGAAATTTTCTAATAATCATCTTTCGATGGAGGTGTTAGGTGTTGAAATTCAAGAAGATTAAAATATTATGAGGTTATAGTACTGATAAACTCAGAAAAAGAAACACAAATGAAATACATTAAGTTATGGTAGTTTTTATGGTCTTGTACCAAATGTGACCTATAACTTTTACAACTTTTATGTTTATAGAGTAGACCCTAAGATTCTTTCATTAAATTTTGCCTTAACACCCTTAGCTTCATTCTAGTTCTTGTTTCAATGCCGAAATATCTCACATGAGAATCTTCTTAACCTATCTTGAAAGCCCGAAGATCATGTAATACAAATTACATAAAGTAATAAAAAAGGAACTTGCATAATTTATTTGATAGAAATGGATTAGATTTATAGAGAAAACGAGAAAATTCCAGATTACATGTATACAAAATGAAAAATTGTATAAATTTGAGGGTTTGCACCTCCCAATTTCCAAGGCCCACATTTTCAACCTGCACCCCCCATGAAATGGTAAAATGACCAGTTTTATCGAACTTTTCCACCTCTACATTAGCTTTGCACCCCTTTTGCAAGTTAGTGATCATATAAACGAATTACATTGATATTTTTCGCATTTAATAATGATACAGTAATAAGACATTGTTACTGTTACATTATATTATTTCTACCGCGTGATACATTGTTAGTTTTATATGTGACAATTATTATTTAAAATAATTTATAAAAAAAGTAAAACAAAAAATCATGTACCGACGCGTGATACATGATTAACGCGGTTAGCGTGTTACTAATAAAAAGAATCTACTTGCACTGAAATTTTCAAAATAAAAATCTAATTGAGAAAGAAAAGAATGAGATTTACTTTAGATTTCTTTACAAAAATGAGTATCAATAAAAATATTTAACCTTTTTTATTTTACAAGTGTAATTTCTCTCATGAAGACAAAGTCAACATATTATTCCTTCGATCATTACACAAATGTGTCAAACTAATTTTTTTCTTGTCTTTCTTAAATGCTTGTGTTATTCAAAAATACATTTTGAATGGATAATTAGTAATGTATTTTTGTTTTGTATTATAGAATGTATTTAAGAAATTCAAAAATGAACCCTTCATAATACAATCATATATTTTAAAATATTAAAATATTAATGTTTATTGTTTACATTTTTTATATAGAGGAGTTAAAATCACACCCCTTCACCCTCCCTTTCAATTTTAGCACCAAGATAATCTTATAATAGTCTTAAATTTGAATGATATATGGTCTGGAATGTCTTTGAATTACGCAATCCAGTTAGTCTCTAAACTACACGATCCAAAACTGAAATTAAAATTTATAAATAACAGAATAAATTTAAAATTTGAAATTTGTGGGAATGCAGGTTAAAATTACGAGAGTACATGAAAAAATGCCCCAAAGTTAGAAGATGAAAAAGTTGTATACAACTACTGGTCTTTTAACATAAACTCATCCTTAATGGGCCTAATAAATTGCAGAGAGGGAATTTCTTTCTGCAATTTCAAGATTTCTTTTGCACTCCCAAACACTTTCTAAATTCCAAAAATATCCTTTCACCATTGATAGAGCATCATGATCCGATCCTCATTCTCCTACTAAGGTTACAATGTTATGAACTCTACATCTATAGATTTTGGGTAAAATGTGTTTTAAGTCTCTTGAGTTTGGGTCAAAATTAGTTTTAGACCCAACACTTATAACTGGTGGGTTTGGTCCTTCTCTTTTTTGAAATGTGGAGGATTTGGTGCCAAAATTCTCTATATCGAAAAACAAGGAATGAAACCATTATGAAGGACTAAAATTAGATCATCATGGATTAAAATACATTTTACCGCATATTTTTGTTTCTGTTACGTGTCTATCTCTACAATATATACAATGTATTAAATAAGAAACTTAATTGATTCTTTTTTTTAATTGATCAGGTTGGATGATAACAGGTTGGATCGGGTATGGACAGTACTTATTTGTAACTTAGATCCAAAAAAAAAAAAAATCATTCGCTACCCACTCATTTATTTGTCAGATATCTACTTAAAAAATATTTGTAGATTTTAAAAAATTCGCAGATACTCGTAGATACTCTTATATTCACGAATATTTAAAAAATATATATTTTATAAGTTTTTTAATTAAAATTATGAGTATGATAATAATAATAAAAATTTTATCATTCCTAAATTCACGAGTATGATAATAATGAAAATATTTTTTTTTTCTCAATTCACAAAATATTTGTATTGTCTTGATGCTTCCTACTAAGTGACCATCACGGTTTAACACTTTTAAATTATTGTTTACATGTTGAAATTTTATCTCGATGCATCAACATTTGATTCTTGAGAGAGAAAGCGTTCATTATAATATAATGGGTATAATTAAATGATATTTTGGAAATTGACCTTGCAGTTTCATATTAGAAGTTTTCAACTTTTTTTAAATCAAAAGCCATCATTTCAAGTGCTATCATTTAGTAATTGTCATTTCATAGAATCTCGAAGTACTTGCATTTTAATTTATTATTTTTGCATGCTCAGTCCACACAATTCCTTGGGATACAACATTTATCATTATATATCAATATTATTATTTTTATTTGTTATTATATTGTTATCGTTATTAATATTATTATTATATAATATTATTGTTACTGTTAATATTATTAACAAAAAATATTAATATTATTAGGATTATCATTATTATTGTTAACGGTGATTTTTTGATCCCCAACTTGATCACAAATTCAACCTATGTCAAAAATCATTAATTTTAAGACTTTGGATTAAATCATTGTTGAAGCAGAGAGAATTTCAAGAGATGAAGATGGTGATGGAGACTTAAACGTTCCCCCTAAATCATAAATCGCCCGTGAAGCATACAACTGTCTAAAAATAATGCCCCCACAACACCCAATGCAGCAGCTACACCCATTTTTGTCCCTCCAAAACCAACCACAGGTCGCTATTAGCACATGCCAAACCAGTCCCACCAAAATCAAATCATGCCAATTTTCTATCAAACACATTAACCCAATTCAAAAAAAATTACACTCCTAAGCACAGAGCACGGATTCAGATTTACAAAATGCCATTTGTGGGTGCATTTGAGTTAGGTGGATGATGCAGTGAAATAATGCACTCCAAGCAGTAACAAAGAGAGGAAAATTGGTGCTTGGAGGTAGCTTGATGGAGATTGATCTGACATTTCAGATGAATCAACGGCAAGAGGCATTCCATCACTGTTTAGAGTGCATGATTGTGGATCAGACCCTTCGTTGCTCAACATCAGAGCTCGAAGAACCCCAGAAACTGTGTGAATGTAAGCTGTTCGATTCTTTGCCAGAAGCCATGTTATACCCATGAGTTCACAGTCTTTGTTATGGATCTTGGTGGTCCTGTCTTGTGGCTTGCTTGAATTTGAAGACTTCTTTCTAAGCTGCGTACAACCAAAGGCTTGTTAAGTTATATTTACAGTCTTTTATTATATTGATGTAACATCCACTCCTAGAACAAAGGTCAAAGCTGCACATCAATGCTAGCTATCTATTACAGAAATAGCTCATGGGAGAAGTATCTACCAACTAATTATTTAGCTTAGAAAGGTGTGGTTTTGAAACATGGTTTTGAAAGGTGGGACATTGTGTTATGATTCATTTGTTTTCTGGGAAGCAACAACCCTGAGCAATAATATTCAGATCATCTTAAATGAAGGCCAAGTTTTTTAGATAATGAATTTAAGATTCTGAAACAATGCATGAGATTTTTATACGGGGAAAAATAGGTAAGAGACATCATTTTTTGAGCAGACTGCTAAATCAAATCAGAAGCAGGAACGATAAATCCAAATATGGCTGCAGATATTATTATATCAGCTAATGCCAATATCTATGAATTAAGCAGAAAATGTGTCAGGCAATTTGTGAATGCTTCAGAAGAATCACTGGGAGAATCAGATCTCAGTTTTACTCATCGCAGTCAATTTACTAGGTAGCCGCATGTGACGGGAAAAGAAAAATAATGAACTAAAAGTACAACCATGTCTCTACGCTTAAAACATCATTAATGAAGGGTCCGTGACAAGAACAAGAACACTAAATTCATTGCAATGTCTCTTGCATTTAAGAAATAACACTTTTCTCGTGAACAAGAACTTGTTTTACACGACATAACTGGTTTTAGTGCTAAGTGCTAGTAGCACAAATGTCTTGACACCAAGAATGTAAAAACTTCTAGTTTTTTAAGACAGTATAGGGACATCACATGTGCTTAATCCATTATAGGCACACATGATTACAAGACATTCGAATCATTTGACCAGAATTCATATCAGTAACTCTGAAATTACTGAAGTGCACACAGTACACTAATGATGTTTCTGCAAACTTTCGTGAGCTACACTGATCGAAAGGCGCGTAAAGCAGAGTGCCAATCAAACAACACTAACCAGTATCCGAAGTAAAGGAAGGCAAAAAAAGAAAAACACTTTCCCAATCATGGAGAATGAAGATGAAAGAAGAGTTAATTGATATGAAACCTTGATCAGCTTCATCATATTCAGAGATGTAAGATCTATCCATGGCACATCCGAAACAAACAATGCTAAAACAAGAACAGTGAACAAAACAAAATACGAAGGAAGTAGCTGAAAACTTACTGAATAGAGACTATGCAAGCACTTGGAGCATCCTCCTAGGCCTGGAAACTTATTCACATTGGTGCTGCTACTCAAGCAATCCCTTTCCAATCTTCTAACACTTCCATCCACCACAAGACTCCCACTTGGAGTGATCGAAAAAGACTCGGTGCAGGTCAAAGGGTGCAGCCTAATGCCGCAGTAGCAATACACAACATCACAAGTCTCATTAGGCTGAACAAGGTGGATTCCTCTAACTTTCAAGGCCTTCCCCAGGTCACTCACACATGTCTCTGAATCATCAGGCAACAAGGGCATGTCATAGGATGTGGCATGGCCTTGTGAGGCACGTTGGTGTTGCATTCCACCACCAAGGGCAGTGACTGAGTAAGCAGAATAGAGCCAAGCAGCAAGCACCGGACAGCATCTGCTACGGTGGAGATCCTTATCTGCAGCATTTTTGTTGGAGCCGCATGCACTCTTTATCCCTTCATAGTGTTCATCAGAGAGGTTAAGAGGGCACCCTTCAACATCAGCTTGTTCCGGGAATGCAGGGATTGTGCCTGTTGACGAAGAAGTTGAAGAAGGGTGTGGTATGATAGGCTGAAGTGATGCTGAAGCAGCAGCATCAGGATCAGGGAGAGCAAGGTAGCTAGGGAAGAGAGCGAGGAAGAAGAAAAGGGTCTTAAAAAATGGCGATTTTGGAGGAGGTAGTGTCAGTGTCATAGTGAGTTTAAGAGGGTCTAATCTAAGTTCTAACACACTGAACGGTGAAGAGAAAGGGGAAAGAAGGGTGTGGAATGAATGAATGTGGATGTGGTTGGTCTCTTGTTTCTCTTCTCTCACCATAAAGAAGAGAATATTGGGATGTTATGGACGTGGTGGACTCTGTTGGGTCAGAATTCACAAGCTAGGAAAGGTAAAGGGAATTAAAGGAAGCAAAAAGAATGGTGGGGTCAACCTAAGTTTGGCACTATGCTACCTCATTTAGATCTCACACCAACTTAGTCTGCAAATTTACCTCATTTACCTCTACAAACTTTCTCATAGCTTCATCATGACATCATTTGTGGGAAAAACGAGTTTGATTGAGATTTAGGTGTAGGTTGGTGTTTCATCGTTTTAGAATTTTCACTCTGGTAATTTTCTATTTTCTTGTCACTTTCCCAATCTATCAGTTTCGTTGCAAGCTTCTGTCTTCACACAAAGATACATCATAAAATTATAATTAACAGCAAACAAAACACTCATGTTTGTTGTTTTCAGATATCTTACTATGATTATATGAACATAAATATGCCGACACTGAGGCTAATACATGGCATTGTTGTGATACTAACACAGAACTTTTCCCATGGTTTAATTAGCAGTTGTTGTGATATTCTATTTCTTAATCATCTTTGTTTAAAGTCCCAAACCTAATTATGGAAAAGAATTATGTGGTGCCCTGACTAATCATCTACCCAATTTTTTGTTAGTATGTGAGAGCTGAAGCCAAATTTTGGAGTTTTACTCTGTCCATACTTGATAGCAGTGTTGTATTCTCCAAGCCTTGACAGCAACTTGTGTTTCCCTGTGACAAATTATTGGAGGGGCAAAGTTAAATAATTTTGTTTTCGGTGCTGGATTAGATGATGATGATTGATGAACTAATGAAGTATTTGTTTGGAAGTGTTTCAAAAGTGAAAAGAATCCTGAGAGATAAGGTCTTACATTATTTAGAACCAGATTTCAACATGTTTTTATCTTTTCGTTTCTACAAACTTGGCCAAACCTTATCCGTAAGGAACAAGGACAGCGCGTTGGACGCGTTTTACACTAAATTACAATTTATATGGAGCTAATTTTACAACTTAGAGTTAAACTTGAAATTTATTACTCACTTGATATCATATTTAATATCAGAGTAATTTAAAATTTATCCTAACTTTATATCAAGAGGCAGTAAAACTTATCTTAATTTTGATTGAGATTGTGATTTTTCTAATATATATGACATTGATCTTATATATATAAGATATTAGATTTAAATATGTTTTTGGTTCTTTAAGTTTCAGTGAATTTTGAAATTAGTTTAATTTAAAATTTTAATTCTAAAATTTTGAATAAATTTAGTCTTTCATCCTTTGAACTACGTGGATTTAGTTCTTTTAATCAAATTTTGTTAGATTTATTTGATGTTTCGTACGTATTTGAGTTGTTTATACTATTTGACACATTTTTGCTTTAATGTTAAGTCAAATACTAGTATGAAACGTACTTGACATGTCAAATAAATTTAACGCTTAACCAAATTTGATTAAAATGACTAAATTCACGTAATTTGAAAGATGGAAGACTAAATTGGTCTAAAATTTTTAAATGAACTAATTTCAAAGTTTATTGAAAGTTAAGGGACCAAAAACATATTTAACCCTTAAAATATTTGAAATCAATTTTAATCCAAAATCTTAAAACAATGACACCATAAATTTTTATTTTTATATAATATTAACTTTATCATTTATATCCGTCGTAAGACTTTGAGTTCCATTGAATCTATTTCTAACATTTTATAACAATTTCAAATCCACTTTCAAATTTATGGGCTCAAAATAAAAATTTACTACATGATGATTGACCTAAAAGTGATTTCAAAGAGGGGGCATCATGTCCTAAAAGTAATAGGCTTTTTTTTTTCTCTTTTTTCCTCACCGATATGTCTTGGAAGAAAATTGTGGCTACGGTAGCACATCACATCACATGGCCTCATTACCTATTTTATATTGCAAAGTTTCATTTTTAACTAAATTGTGCTCCACACTCTTGTGAATAACAAAACAAAAACACACAAAAGGTTAAAGCTGTACATTAGTTCTTTACCTAAATTTTATTTCTAATAATTAAGTTACTACCTACACTAGACATGTTGGAATATTATACACCCATAACACATAAAACTATGATGTACTTACAAAACACTTCTTTAACTAACACGTTTTTTAAATTATTCAAACAAATTGTGGATCATAAATTCATTAGTAATATGATAATGGAGCATTTTTGAAGTTAATATCATGATTTAAATTTTGCATCCTTAACCAAATTTCCCACAACATTGACTATTTTTTAAAATAACTTTATTTGTATGGGGCCATGAAGCTCAAATTGTTCCGACCCTTATAAAAATAAAATATAAAATAAAACCCATAAACCAATTTCTTCATGCACCCCTACAATGTTAAATAAAATAAAAAATCCAAAGAGATATTGTTAACATACAACTCCCTAGACATATACAGAACATAAATTATGACAGCATGTAAAAACATAGTAAAAAGAATAGTAATGAGAAAAAAAGTTTAAACAAGTTTATTATAATATTTACAAAATTGAAGATATTTTAATATTTTAAAATTAGAAATTATTCATAACATAAAAAATCTTTGTTATCTATTTTCATATTTATATACAGATATTTTTCGTTAAAACTAAGACAGATTGAAAGATTTACAGAATACCCACACACAAAAAATTCGATAAATATCTCCGTGAAAACAAGTTTATTTTCGCTCTTGTGTGTGATAAATTAAAAAATTAATTGTTATATTTAACAAAAGAACAATGTAGTGTTTTAAAAATGAATTTTAAATTTAAATGTTAAGAACTGTTTTTGCTGCTTCTACTAGGAACTGGTTTTGCAAGTAAAATAATTGTGGTTGTGTATAATTTGTAAATAAGAAAATGTTAAAATAAAATTTTAACGGACATGAAATAAAATGAAGTATACAGATGGAAAAGGTACTTTTTGCATATCTCTAACATATTTTTACATAATTTTGGTGTGATTCTCTATGTTATTTGTTTTTTTTAATAATTTTTTTCTTATATAACAATAATGTTTAATATCAACTTATTATAAAATAAAACTAAAATTACAATATTAAAAAAAACAAAAAACTTTGTGAAAATTAATACATCGAAAAGAAAAAAAAATGTAATATTTTAATTACAATAGTAAATAATAAAATAATTCACTACAATAAGAAAAAATATAATTTATTGAGAGCATTTCCGTAATTTTTAGTTTAAAATATTACATAAATTTTAACTTAATTTAACTCTAATTATTAAAAACTTAAGTTCATATCAAACATATTAAGCTATTCATCCCATTAAATCACATTCTAACTACTGAGCCTTAATTAAGTGTCTTAGGGTATAAAGTATTTCTTTTTAATATTTTTATTCCTTGTTTAGTTTTATTTATTGTTTATTTTGTTCATATTAAAATACTTCACTCTCAATTTTAAATATTTAATTGTAATTTTTATTTATTTATTATATAATATAAAAAAGTTATCTTTTTTATTTTTTTTATTTTTCATTTTTGTTTCATTCAAAATACTTAGGTTTTACTAAAATAATTTTTACTATCTATTAATAGTTTGGCTAATTTGATGTCTAGAAAGTATTGTTAGATATATTCAAGATAATTTTTATTTTATCACACTTTGATTATACATTTATGAAAGATTTCATTTTGTTGTGTGTAAAAAAGATATATATTTTTTTATTTTTTTAATATTTTTATTGTTATTTATTTATATAATTAAATAAATACATGTCTTAAAAAATAAATACTTAAATTAAGGAAAAAATTCAATAAAAATTTATTAGATTATCTATTAAAGTAAATATATTTTAAAAATAAAAAAAATGAATATTAAAAAAACATATATGAAAACAAAAACGGATAGATAGGTATTTTTTTTTTCATATTCAATTTAGAAAATAAAAATATTACTCACATCTACAAAAATTTTCATTAAATTGAAAGAGGCTTGAAAAATAGTCCCAAAGAATAATTCAATTCTCATCCGTGTGTAATCGTTCTAAATTATTTGGTGGAATATAGTATAAATATCTTTATCACAAATGATTTTTTTTTCTTGAAAAACGTATTCACACAAATTAAGAAAGCGGTCCAAAGCATAGAAGATGTGAGCCTTTTTGGGCTGAAAATGTTTTTGTTGTGATAAAATTCATTACATTGAATTTTATTTTTAAAATATAGTTTGTGGTAAACCCTTCAAAAGACAAAAATATTGTTAATAAATCTTGATTATAGAGAAACTACACTTTTGCACCCTGCAAAACATGACAATGATTTTCTTTTTTATAATAATGAATTGATTTTATCATTAAATTTCAAATAAGTAGATATTATTTAAAGTACTATATATATTTTAAAAAAAGGTAATACCATGATTTATTTTTCTCATTAATATTAAGCTACTCATTAGTACATTAAATTTTCCTGCCTTTGTAAAAAAAAAAATATCATAATATGTTTATTATAATAATGATGATAAATTATTTTAATATATTTTAAATTTTTAAAATCGATGTTTTAATATATCAGAATTTGTTTTGTTTTTACATGTTTGTGCTGACAATTTGTCATATATATTATTATTTTATCAAAAAAATAAACAAAATTGTGTAACTTTCATTGTTGATATCAGATTAGACATGATCAATTGAAAAAACAACATTAAAGAAAAGTAAAATTAAATGAAAAGGATTCTCAACAATATACAATGTAAAAAATAAGAATTAGAATTAGAATATTTGCAAGATTATGTGTAGTGCAAAACCTTAACCTTCTTCTCCAAGCCAACCCACCAAGTGTTTGACAAATTTACTCGTTTTTTTATTCCATTTCTCAGTAGCACGCTTTCTAAAGCTGCTAAGAGGACTCGTGGCAGCAAAGAAAAATGCCACACTCTCTTTCTCATTATGAAACTTTTATTTCATCAAACAGTTGGAGACTTTGTCATGTGAACCCCTTTACTGCGAATTCGGCAAAAGAGACACTTTTTTTTTCCTGTTGCCGATCCCAGTACCACTATATGAATTTTTATTTCTTTTACCATAAAAGTGTATTCATAATTTTGGGTCAGTTGTTGGAACTTTCGTGTTCCATGAAAAAAAACAAGAGATTAAGAATTTAAGAATATTTTTATAGTGGGATTTTATGGGAGATACAACATCAATAAAATATAAAATATGAGCTACCTTTTCTATATTAGATTTATAGAGAAAGTTTTTATGGAGAGATATAACATCAATAAAATTTGAGTGCAATCATATAAGATATTGTCACTACTCTCAATCCAACATTTTAAGACCATAGATTTATGAATCTTTATATTTATATAGTATTATACTTTTTTATCTATAATTAACGTAAAACTTAGACTCATATTTAAATTTTTAATTGTAATAACATAAGGATGATGCAAAAATTTTGGTGATATTTTTGTGATGTAATTTGTTTTGATTGGAAATATGAAAGGTACAAGGCATAGCGTGAATCACGATATTGTGATGTTGGGGTGAGAGCCTGAATCCAAATCACAGAAAGGAACACATAATAGTGTCACTTTTAGACAACTCAATGCCACTCTTGGTAGCAAAATTGTTTTCTTCGTTGCAGAATGAATTATTAACTTTTATTGGATTTGGAAATATTAGCATGTAGCATGAAGCTGAGTGGTGAAGTTGGAGGCAATTTTGGATTATATTTCATACTTTTGCCACATTTTAACATCGCACAAACTACTGTTGTGACAAAATTGGACCCTTTACTTTGAATTCTGTGTCTTTCCGTTGATCTCCATGCACTGTGTATTTGAGAAATATTAATTGTTATATCTAATGGTTGTCAAAATTTCAATATAATCTTAAAGATTTTAAGTCTAATTTAATACATAAATTCAGTTTAAGTTGAAGTTTGCATTAATTTAAACTTTGTAAATTGATTTTATTTACAATGTGAGATTTCAACATATTTACCTCATGTCATCGAAACATATATTTAAATTATTGAATTAGATATTAATGAGGAATTTTATAAAAGTCCGATAATAGATAAAATAATATATATAACTAATAATAAATTTTGTTAAAATAGTTTCTAATCCAATTACTTTAATACCATGTTAATAATTTGATTTTAAAACTGACTTAATTATACAAAATTATAATAATAGTTGAAATTTACACTCAGTTATATCTGTTAATTGATATTTATCTCTAATTGACATGAGATTTTTAACCTACATAAACAATAATATTTTAGATATTCTTTTTAATGTATAATGTATAGATCTTATAAGTGAGTATTAAAGAATAATGTGTATATAATTAGTTAAGGAAAAAAAAAGTAAATAATATATAATTGAGTTTTACGCCGATTATAATATTTATTATTTTTATAACTACTGGCTGTGAATTTGAAGAATACGAAATGAATTAAAGTATTAAGACGACATAAAATGTATAATGAAAGAAAAAGTTCTACAACTAAAACAAAACTAAGGAAAAAAATTATTTAAGTTACTCAATAAATTAAGAATTTATACTATTAAATACTTGAAATTATACTATTTAAATAAATTTTTAACAAGCCATAAATTACTAACCAATACCTATTTGGTTTAACATTAAAAAACTATTTACACAAACTTTTTTATGAAATTCTGGTTTAAATCAACTTATAACACTAGTTTACCATTTTAAATCAAATTTGATAAAAATATATTTCTAAAATAAAACTTAAAAAAATTAAAAAAGTTTAAATAAAATTTATCTAATTAAATAGATATGCATTTCAAATTTAATCTAATTAAATTTTTAAAAATAAATTTGTATTCACTGAACTACTATATGTGCATGGGTTATTATATATTCATTTTTGGGCAACACTCCTCTCTTTCTCTAAACCTTATTCTTGCACCTTCAATCATAGGCCGAAGCCGTTTCTATATTTTCGATTATAGGCCGAAGTTGTGTTGTAATCTTCGATCATAGACCGAAGTTGAAAACTATATATCAATAATAGGCCCATACTTGTAGGATTAGGGTTTTTATTTAGCAAGACCCTAATATATGTAAACTTTTTTTATATATCCTTATAAAAAATACATTTCTACGTGACAAAATAATTGCATCATAAGATGTAAATATAGAGATCTATTAAAGGAATACTTGTTTCACCTAGAGCATGTTTAGTTCCAAGAATTAAAAAACAATTGAAAAATGAATAGTCTCTTCTTATACTCATATAAAAAAAAAAAAAATGCTTGATAAGTTGAAGTTGTTTTATATGTACATTTTGTTTCTTTTAAAGTGATATAATTATTTATAATAAATCATAAAAAATAATAAAATAATTATTACAATAATTATTTTTGTATTATTGTAAAAAACTAACATCTGCATATCCATGTGTTTCTATTAATTTATAATAATAATAATAATAATAAATAAATAAATAAATAAATAATTTACAAAATCAGAATCTAATTAATTTTTAAATTATGATTAAAGATAATAAATTTAGTGAAAACTAAATCAAATTTTTGTTTTTTTCATGTTTCATGTGTACATGGTTGCACATATGTATGATTACTGAAAAAAAAAATTGGAAAAAAAATAATTGTTATTTAAAATTTTCACTTAAAATATTAAAATCTAGAAACAGTTGAAATGAAAATCCTATTAAAACTAAATAATATGTCTTTTTTACGGACCGGTCTTTACTTTGATGAATTATGTCAATTTAGTCTTCAATCTTGAAAAAGGTTTAAATGTGTCTTAACTAAAGACATTAACACTATGTCATGTGTCAATATGTAAATTTTTTAATTTTATTGTTATAACTTTTAATAATTTTTATTTTTGCAAAAGTTTTTGCTACCACATATCAAGTCTTTGATGTGATATTTGAAACTGTTTATGCCATGTGGCAAGATCGTGTCATGTTTCAATGTAAGTGTCATTATTTTGATTTTAATTTAGCGTTTGTATACATTTTTTTGATTCAATTTAGTCTTTATATATTGACACGTAACATGTTGTTAACATCGTTAGTAATCTTTTTTCTTTTGAATACGATGTAGTTGAGATTAAAAAATTTGGACGCAATTGAAACGTTTCTAAAGACAATGACCAAATTGACACACTTATACCAAAGTGTGACCAATTTCAGTGATTAAGCCTATATATGTATATATCGCTACAATAAAATGTTTCGTTAACAACAAATTTTATGACTAAAAGTTGTTAGTCGCTATAATGACTAATTTAGATACTAATTTATAAAATAAAAAAACTATTGATCACTAAAATATTCACTATTAAGAATAAAAAATTTTAATCGATCGCTAAATTAGTCAGTAGTTAATTACAAAATAATTTATAAAGAAATTTTTTTAGTGGGAAAAACCTTGGTAACTAATGTTTATTGACCAATTTCCTTTCGTAGGTAAAACTTTGGTAGCTAAATATTATAAACCAATTATAATTTTTTGTTATAGTAGTGACTATTTTAGTAATTATAAATTTTCTATTTAGTAAATTTGTATCTAAATTGATCATTATAACTTTTAGTTACTAAAATTGGTTGTTAATGATATATTTTCTTATAGTAGACATGTGCTACAAGAAAACTTCAAATAGTAACCAATTTTAGTAACCAATAACTATTAGTAACTATATTTTGTAAATTAGAAAATCAATTTATAAAATTAAAATTATTGATTACTAAAATAGTCATAGAAATAAAAAAATATAATGTCGCTAAATTATTCTTTATTAAAATTAACTATTATGATTTTGGTTATCAAAGGAGATTGATTACTAAAATTAGCTATCTAGGTATTAACTACCTAAACGAATTTGTTTATAAATTAGTCTTTAATCAATTAGTGACTAATTATAAATTTTTTATTTATAAGTAATTAATAATTTTTAATTTTGTAAATTAATATCTAAATTTGTCATTATAATGACTAACTATTTTTTGTTTTTAAAATATGTTTTTAATTGAGATTTTGTTATATATATATATATATATATATATATATATATATATATATATATATATATAAATAAAAGTATGTAAACTAGTACGCGAGAAGGGAAGAAAAATAAAATAAAAGAAAGACATATTATTTAGCTTTAATTAGGATTTTCATTTCAACAGTTTCTAAATTTTAATATTTTAATCTTATAATCTTGTTTACAATTTCTGAAGAGTAAATTTTATCAATCTAATAATTCCATTAGTTATGACATCTTGTTTTTTGTAATTTGTTGATTTGGTAAGTAAAATGAACAATTGAATGTATTATGTGAAAGATAATAATGACCACTCAAAATAACAATAATGATCCTCTTGAAAATAAATATTTGAAGGTCAAATAGTAATGCTTTATCTTTTCTTCTGATATTTAAATCAACTAAACATCATTTTAAAGGTAAATAATAATCTGTCTTTTATTTGAAAAAGTAATAAGTATAATATATCTATAGTTAATGCTTAAATGCATGAAGTCACCTTCTACAAGGTGACATAAACCATTTATTCATCTCTTTATGAGTGTTAACTCCATTGAAGAATCTTCCAGGTCATCCATGACACTGCTCTTTATCGAAACCTTTAAAGACTCTCGACCCCACTTCACTAAATAGACAAACAAAAGAAAAAAAAAAATACAGTATTTATGTTCCTATGCTGCACCCTCCACCATAACGCAACTTGCACCCTCATTCTTGGTCACTGATTCACCCATGGACTGCACAAATCACACATTTCAACCATGACAGTTACATAGTAATTTCAAAATGTTCAATGATTATGGCAGCTGTCGCAAAACACAGAAGATGACTGTTTTTTTTATCACTGTCGACTCCTCAAACGTGTCATCCATTGCATGCCTCTGGTTTTGAGATGGTCCATGCATGAATTCACGGCTTTATTATTAACTCAGAAAGTTACAAAACAGAGGTGCCTGATTTTTACCTTAGCTTTTCATTTCAATGTAAAAAAATTCCTATATAAACCCTACAAGTTCAGAGCAATATCACCAACTCTCTCTAGCTTCTACCATAAGCTCTTTCTTTGTTCCATTATTTGTTTCTGAGTTTTCTTGTTTTTCATTTCCATGGCTGCCTCTGTTGACCCTCTTGTCATGGGTCGGGTCATAGGTGAAGTGGTGGATATGTTCGTTCCGGTAGTGAACATGTCTGTGTATTACGCCACAAAACATGTTACAAACGGATGCGACATTAAGCCATCCCTTGCAGTGAACCCACCCAAGCTCACTCTCACCGGAAAGAAAGAAAGCCTTTACACTCTGGTAAGAACCCTAAGATCGAACCAACCCCAATTTTTTTTTTCTCTGAAACGCATTTTTTGTTGATAGATCTCACATGCAAGGGGTTTTTCATTTTGCATGTAGATTATGACAGATCCTGATGCACCAAGCCCCAGTGAACCGAGCATGAGGGAATGGGTCCACTGGTGTGTGAATTTCTTTTCATTGTTTTCTTTGTTCTGAGATTTTATAAACTTTTTCTGAATGTGTAATTAAGCTGATTAACTTTATGTTGTAATTTTCAGGATTGTGGTGGACATACCTGGCGGGACAAATCCCTTTCGTGGTATACAAGAAATTTTCTGAGATCTACATTTTCGTTTTTTTGCATGCACCAGCTGGTTCAGTTCTATTTGTTCTACAGAAAATAAATTTACTTTTGATCTGAAAAGTTTAATTATCTTGCATGCAAGAGCAATGGGTTCAGTTTTATTTTTTTCTTTTTTCTGAAAAAAAAAAATATATTGATGTCGATCTTCTCCTTTCTCATTACTTTATCACAAAACATTTTGATTTGTGCATATAAAACATTTTGATTTATGTTGCATGCACGAGGGAGTAGATTTTTTTTTTTCTTTTAAGAAAAAGAGTAGATTTCTTTTCTTTTAAGAAAAATAAACTTCGTGTTACTCGTGCTTGAATAACGCAAATAGGTGTCACTCGATTTCTGAACATGTTTGTTTTCTGGACAGATCGATCTCATACCATTTTTGTTTATTGGTCATAAAAATCTTAGACTCGGTCCTGTCAAAAATTACCATGCCTGTACTTAGTTAGGCTCTTGCATGTCTCAGATTTTAACCTTTTTTTTTTCTGAAAAAAAAAATCACAGAATTTTAGTTCATCAAATAGTTTTTCTACACCTGTACCACAATTTTTCTACATCAAACGGTTTTTTGACATGTCTGCTGTGGGCATGAATCACTCTAAATAAGATCTAAATTCTGAAATACGAGTTAATCTTAAGAATTAAATTTAAACTTTTCAATTGATGAAATGTTTTTTTTTTTTCTGATCATTCATTTATCCTTTTATCAAGACAGATTTAATTAACAGGTGTTGAATAGGGAATCTTGTGTTACGAGATCTTCACACGTGTCCTTGCATGCCACCAAAATGCACTGTTTTTGTTTCAGAAATTCATCTCAATGTGCCAAACAAAAAGCAATTCATCTTCTCCAAAGAAAAAAACAAATTCTGAAATCTCTTGATTAGTCACCTTATTCTCCTCCCTTAGAACATGCAATTAACATTGTTTTGAAACAGACAACTATATATGATTGTGTTACATGCAAAAGAAAGTAACAATAATTGAGGTAATCGTGTTGCGTGCAGGAAAAGAAATCTTAGCCTATACCGGTCCAAAGCCACCGGTGGGGATTCATCGTTACATCTTTGTTCTGTTTGAACAGAAAGGACCGATGGGTCCGGTGGAGGAACCAGAAAGCCGAGGGAACTTCAGCACTCGGAACTTTGCTAAGGACTTGGATTTGGGTCTCCCTGTGGCCACAACCTATTTCAATGCTCAGAAGGAACCTGCTTCTAGGAGGCGTACTTAGATATGAACCCTATCTGAATAAGAACCCTATCTGAAATTTCTGAGTATGTGTTGTTACAGGGTTGGCTAGGGTTTTCGTTGGTGGTGCTAGGGTTTTTGCCGGTGGTGCATTTCGTTTTACTATCTTTGCAAACTGTTTTTTTCTATCTATGTCTCTGGTTTCGTGAAATATTGTTGGTGTGTATCTCTTTTGCTTTATATGATAAAATAAAATTGTTAGTGTTCTAATTATATTTATGTTTGTATTGTTGTGCAATTTATCATACTACAACTCTAATCTTATTATTAAACTCTATGACAAAATAAAAACAAGTAAATAAAAAAAATATAAACATATCAATAATATAAGTATATGAAGGATATTATATATTGCGATGTACTCCTATTTATTTCATATGTATATATAAATTTCATGTGTATATATATATATATATGAAGAAGAACAAATTGAAATTTTCTAGTACCTCTAATTTATCAACTTATTATATTATTTTAGAGATAAAATTAAAGGGATTAAGTACTATAATTTTTTTGGGAGATATTAATCAATTTATAATTTATTTTTTTATATCGTTATATTTTTATTCATATAAAATTTTATAATAATTTATATTTGGTTGTGAAAATAATTATTTTATTTTCATATTAACCCCACTTGAATTGAATGATCTCACAAAAATATTTATAAATAAAATATAACATTTTATAAGTCATTAGAAAATGTATAACAAGACATATTTTATCATAGGGTATTTAGCACATAATTAAATGCATAATGGTGATGATAATTAATGTTGAAAAAGGTAGAACAATGCTTTGGAACTGCTCAAGTTTAATGACTCACGAAGTTGTATTCCCTTTGACCAATTAATATCCTCTTTTCACTCGTTTCCACACTCCCGTCATTATGCACATTTAGATATAAATACTAAGATAATTAATGGGCTTGGTTCAGTTTAAAGGATTAAGTTTTATAATGATTTTATTTATAAAAGGTTTAATTAAGTTTTAAGTCTTTATGGATTGAATTTAGAAACTTTTTAATTAAATCTCTTTAAATTCTTATATTCTATTGAGTCTTTCAAAATTTTAATTTCAAGACTTTTTAATCGAATTCTACATTTAGATATTTCTGTTAAGGTTTAAATATTATTTGGGTTAAATATGTTTTTGATTTCGGTCGCAGTGAATTTTGGAATTAGTCTTTCTTTATAACTTTATACCAATTTAGTTATTTATCATTAGAAATGCGTGAATTTAGTCTTTTTTACCAAATTTTGTTAAGTTTATTTGACATTTTAAACATATTTTATGATAATATTTGAGTTAACATTGAAGCGAAAATGTGTCAAATGGTGTAAATAATTCAAATACTATCATGAAATATGCTTGAAACGTCAGATAAACTTAACAAAATTTGGTTAAAATGACTAAATTCACACTTTTTTAAAGATGAAAGACTAAATTGGTCAAAATTTGTGAAAAGGGACTAATTCCAAATTTCACTAAAACTTGAGGGACCAAAACCATATTTAACCCATATTGCATCCAAACCCAACTCCTCGATTTTAGTATTAGAGAAATTTACCCTAAGTCCTAACGATAGTTCAAAACTTCTTAAAATAACTTTTACGACCCATACATTTTAGACTTTTGCGTCACACATGAAAATAGTATTGTCTGCAAACTCTAGTAGTCCCACATTGGTATCGTTAGATCCCACTTTTATTCCACAATATAGGTTTTTCTTATTGGCTTGTTTAAATAACCCTGCTAAGTCCTCGGCTACTAGAAGGAATAAGAAAGATGCCATAAGACTCTCGTGCCTGAGCCCCCTTGTAGGAATAAACTCCTTAATAAGGCTCCATTAACCAATATTGACACAAATGATGATTCCAAACACTCTCTAACCCACTTGAGCCACCTATCACAAAATCCTAGTCTAGTCATAGGTAATATAAGTAATCCTAGCTTAAGTTACTGAGTCATAAGTTTTTTGGTAATCAACCTAAATTATTGTCAAACTTTTTTTTTTAGCCTGCATTCTTCCACAATCTCGTTAGCTACAAAAATAGTATCCATGAGTGATCTTCCTTTAATCAACATTGATTGAGAGCATACTATGATCTTTAAAAATTATTTTATAATATAATAATACCTTCATACATATTTCATCCAAATTTTACATCATAAAATTCTAAATAATTAAATACTAATAAAGGCCCAATATTTGAAGCAACATTTGAATTTAGAACAAAACTTGAATTTATTTATAATATAAAATTTCCAGGTGATCCATGTATCTATGACACTGCTCCTTATCAAACCCTTTAAAGAGCCTCGACCCCACTTCACTCTACACAAACAAAATAAAAAATAAAAAAAGGGCGAATTCATGTTCCCATGCTGCACCATCCACCATAACGCAACGTGCGGCCTCATTCTTCGTCACTGATTCACCCATGGACTGCACAAATCACACATTTCAACCACGACAGAACAATGATTATGCTAGCTGTCGAAAAACACAAAAGATGCTGTTTTTCATCACTGTGGACTCATCAAACGTGTCACCCATTGCATGCCTCTGGTTTTGAGATGGTCCCATGCATGAATTCACGGCTTTATTATTAACTCAGAAGGTTACAAAATTAAGGCACCTGAATTTTACCTTAGCTTTTCATTTGAATGTAAAAAGATTCCTATATAAACCCTACAGGTTCAGAGCAATATCACCAACTCTCTCTAGCTTATAGCATAAGCTCTTTCTTTGTTCCATTTGTTTCTGAGTTTTCTTGTTTTTCATTTTCATGGCTGCCTCTGTTGACCCACTTGTAGTGGGTCGGGTAATAGGTGAAGTGGTCGATATGTTCGTTCCGTCAGTGAACATGTCTGTGTATTACGGAACCAAACATGTTACAAACGGATGCGACATTAAGCCATCCCTTGCAGTGAACCCACCCAAGCTCACTCTCACCGGAAAGAAAGAAAGCCTTTACACTCTGGTAAGAACCCTAAGATCAAATCAACCCCAATTTTTTTTTTCTCTGAAACCCATTTTCTGTTGATAGATCTCACATGCAAGGGGTTTTTCATTTTGCATGTAGATTATGACAGATCCTGATGCACCAAGCCCCAGTGAACCAAGCCTGCGAGAATGGGTCCACTGGTGTGTGAATTTCTTTTCATTATTTTCTTGGTTCTTAGATTTTATAAACTTTTTCTGAACGTGTACTTACAATGGTGAATTTCCTGTTGTAATTTTCAGGATTGTGGTGGACATACCTGGCGGCACAAATCCCTTTCGTGGTATACGAGAAATTTTCTGAGATCTACATTTTCGTTTTTTTGCATGCACCAGCTGGTTCCGTTCTATTTGTTCTACAGAATATAAATTTATCTTTTGATCTGAAAAGTTTAATTATCTTGCATGCAAGAGTAATGGGTTCAGTTTTTTTTTTCCAAGAAAATAATTTTATATTTTGATGTTGATCTTCTTGTTCTTTTTACTTTATCTTAAAACAGTTCGATTATGTTGATTATGTTGCATGCACGAGGTGATTCTTTTGTTTTTCTTTTAAAAAAATAAACTTCGTGTTACTCGTGCTTGAATTAACACAAATAGTGCTTGAATTAACACAAATAGGTGTAGTTCGATTTCTGAACATTTTTGTTTTCTGGACAGATCGATCTGATACCATTTTTGTTTATTGGTCACAAAAATCCTAGACTCGGTCCTGTCAAAAATTAACATGTCTCTACTTATTTAGGCTCTCGCATGTCTCAGATTTTTTTTCTCTGAAAAAAAACACCACAGAATTTCATTTCATCGAATGGTTTCTCTACACCTGTACCACAATTTGGATTCAGCGTCCTTCTTCCTCCACATGTCCTGCATGTGTCTGCTGTGAGCATGAGTCACACTAAATAAATAAGATCTAAATTCTGAAATACGAGTTAATTTTAAGAATTAAATTAAAATTTTTCAATTAATGATTTTTTTTTCTGATCATTGATTTATCCTTTTATCAAGGCATGCAGAGATTTAGTTAACAGGTGTTAAATAGGGAATCTTGTGTTACGAGGTGTTCACACGTGCCTTTGCATGCCACCAAAATGCACTGTTTTAGTTTCAGAAATTCATCTCAATGTGTCAAAGAAAAAAACAAATTCTGAAATGTGTTGATTAGTCACGTGATTCTCCTCCCTTAGAACATGCAATTAACATTGTTTTGAAACAGACAACTATATATGATTGTGTTACATGCAAAAGAAAGTAATAATAATTGAGTAATCGTGTTGCGTGCAGGGAAAGAAATCTTAGCCTATACCGGTCCAAAGCCACCGGTGGGGATTCATCGCTACATCTTTGTGCTGTTTGAACAGAAAGGACCGATGGGTCCGGTGGAGGAACCAGAAAGCCGAGGGAACTTCAGCACTCGGAACTTTGCTAAGGACTTGGATTTGGGTCTCCCTGTGGCCACAACCTATTTCAATGCTCAGAAGGAACCTGCTTCTAGGAGGCGCACTTAGACATGAACCCTATCTGAATAAGAACCCTATCTGAAATCTCTGAGTATGTGTTGTTACTTAGTTGGTTGGTGCATTTCATTTCTACTATCTTAATGTTGGTGTGTACCTCTTTTTGTTTTATATAATAAACTAAAATTATCCGTTTTCTGATTAGATTTATATCTCTATTGTTGAGCAATTTATCCAACTATCATTTTAGTTTAACCGTCACTTTAATAATTGTATTATTAATAAAGAGAAAAAAATTAATAACAATTAATTTTAATAATAAAAAATTGTTTGTCTAACAATTAATGATTGTTTACTAAAAATGTCATTATTATAAATAAAATTATAATTAATTATTAAATTAATTATTAAATTAATTATTAATTAATTAGAGATTAATTTAGAAATCAATTCTTTTGATATTAAAAACTTTGATAGCAAATGTTTAATGGCCAATTTTATTTTATACTTAAAATCTTAGTAGTTAAATCTTAAAAATTAATTATAATTTTTCATTTACAATAATAATTATTTTAGTATTTAATATTTTTTATTTATAAATTGATATATAAATTGGTCATAATAATTATTAATAATTTTTGGTTATTAAAATTAGTTATTAATAAGATTTTTTTTTATAAATATATGAAGGTTATTATGTATTGTGACGTACTCGTATTGAATTTCATATGTATATGTAAAGAAGAACAAATTGAAAATTATTGAATTTTATACGTATATATAAAGAAGAACAAATTGAAAATTTCTCGTACCTCTAATTTACTCAACTTATTAGATTATTTTGGAAATACAATTTAAAGGGAGAAGTAGTATAATTTTTTTGGGAGATATTAATCAATGTATTTTTTTATATTGTTATATTTTTATTCACATAGACTTTTTATACTTATTTATATTTGTTTGTGAATTTCTATGTACCTTTAGTTATAAATACTCAAACACTAAGATAATTAATGGGCTTGGGCTAGTTTAAATGATTAAGACTTTTGATAAATTTATTTATAATATAACATATTCTTAGTAAAATATCATAGATAGTAATTGAACACAATAATTTTTATATGGTCCTAACTATAATTTATGTTGATGATCTATTACAAACTGTTGTAAATTTATTTGCTTTTGTAATAATTATTTTAAAAGATAAATTAACAATAGTTTGTAATTAAATTGTCGTATTATTAGTTTGAGTGCAAAAAAATGATAATAAAGGGACCCACACACACGTATTTGTACATAGATATAGATTTATAGGATTATATATTCGAATAAAACATCCATAATGTTAAAAATGGAGAAAAATTTATACACATAGTTATGCATAATATAAAAATATAACACTATTTTAAAAATAAGAATTTTAGGACTTTCTTCTACTACTAAATAATAATTTTTTTTATTATAGCTTCTAGTGTCAACACCACATAAATAACAAAAATAAGAAACAAGAAATAGAATATAAATAACATAAATGTAAGGAAAACGTTCATTAAAAATTCGAATAATTTGTGTCAACATAAGATATAACCTAAGAATAAATATAAAATTCGACTACTCCTTAAATATCTATCTTAAGATAGGATTAAAATTGGAATTAGTTTTTCAACTTTTAGTGAAAATTATAATTAGTTTTTTAGAAAATTTTAAATTAATTTAGTCCTCTATTTTTAGAAATATATAAATTTAATTTTTCAAACTAATTTTTTTTAAGTTGATTTGACGTTTTAAACATATTTCTTAGTTAACATTGAAATGAAAGTGAAAGATATGTCAAACAGTGTAAACAAAATAATTTTTAAACGTAAATTAAATTTAATAAAATTTAATTCAAAGGATTAAATACACATATTTATATTTATAAAAAAAATAATAACGTTAGAAAGAGAAAAGAATATACATCATTTTTTGAAGTATAAAATGATAGATATTCATTATTGATTACCACTTGAAGAAACACTTTATATTAAGAACTTAAACTAAAAGTGCCAAACTTTGAAGACATTTGAAATATTAAAAAAAAGAAAAGTTGAATTTCCATTTATCTCGTGTATTTGATATATGAAGAGTGAACCTTTATTTATAGGCAGAAAAAACATACATTTTTTTTTTAAGAAGCAAAACAACCTAATGCAAGTACAAGAAAAATAAATGAGTAACTTCATGTATTTTTTTCACTTTATTTTTAGACATTTACATAACCTTCTAGAATATTCTTCACCTCCCTTTTAAAATATCTACATTTTACAAATCATATCATAAGCCATATTTTCTTTATCAAACACACTCACATACTTGAATATTAATAAACATTCACTATTAAATAAGTGATACAATAAGTGATACGAAATTCCATTAACTTTTTACCACTTTAACACTTTTATCTATATGATTTAAATTATAAATGAAACTTGAAAATCTCATTTTAAAACTTTTATAACTCAATATTTGCACTATATTACCAAGATATAATTATTTTTACAGTAATTACTTTTTACACAATTAAACCATTAATTTAATTACACAATTTTTAAATATTAATCCATCAATACTCTACAATACTTTTTCAAACATAACCATATTAATGTTAAACAATGAAACAAAATTGTGCAATATACCATTTGAACATATAAATTAATTAACTTAAATATCATATTGAATGATGGAAATATTATTTAAATGAAATTTATTCACTTCGAAAACCTATAATACAAACGTTATTCTTTTTTTGTCAAGATATCACTCAAATTAGGAGATGTCTCTTGATAATTTTCTTTTTAAATAGTTTAAACATAATTCTCCTAAATTTACTAATTTTTTCTTCGGTGAACAAGAATCTGCAACTTTAAGTGAGTAACTAATAAAACTCACATTTAAGGAATATAAATCTCACTAGTTATATATCATCAATAACAGAGCTTTTAAATTCACTAAATTTTATATATTTAACCTCTTAAATTTATATACACTTATAACAAAATTCACACTCTCAAAATATATATTTTTAAAATCCACCTCTGATTATCATAATACCTTTTAACAAAGTAATCTGTCATCATTTACTTTGTCCATACATCAAAACTAAAAGTATTTTATATTATGTTCTAAAATGCACCATTTTCTTACCCAAACCAAAATTATTTTGAAATTCTAAACTAATTTTCAATCTACTCTATCATCAAGTCTAAAAGATATACGAACAATAATATATATATATATATATATATATA